>SAMEA3663026__coassemble_394_pt1 | contig 26507 bp, 18 predicted proteins | sample SAMEA3663026__metabat2_high_PE_017 | metagenome-assembled genome bin SAMEA3663026 (sample SAMEA3663026) | pig gut metagenome | biome: pig gut; feature: pig-associated habitat; material: faeces | place: France | collected 2012
TGCGAAGCAGTCCACTGGACTGAGCGAAGCGAGGGAAGCGGATGAGCGTTAGCGAAGGGCGAATAGCCTGTTTTTTGCGAAGCAAAAAGCCACCCGAATAAAAAAAATTAAGTGAGGAAATGATGTTTAAAATAGAAGAAATTAATGGAAAATCGTCTGTAAGTTTTTGCTGTTTTGATGATGAATTTTCTGGTGTAAAAAAGATTGCACAGAAAGTTTGTCTTGATGTGGAACGTGTTACAGGGAAAAAGCCTTGTCTTGAAGAATCTGAAAGCGTTACAAATGACGTGCTGAAATCAAAAGTTTTTTTTGCTACGATTTCAAATCCTCAGGGAAAAAATCTGGAATCTATTGAAAAAATTGCAAAAGAAAATAATCTTGATTTGGGAAAAATTCGTGGCAACCGTGAATGTTATGTTTTTGCGGTGTCTGGCGATGGAATTGTTATAATTGGGTCAGACAAGCGCGGTACGATTTATGGACTTTTTCATCTTTCTGAGCTGATGGGAGTTTCGCCACTTGTGGATTGGGCAGATTTGCTTCCTGCGCATAAAGATTGTGTGGAAATTCCTGAGAGCGATTATTATTCTAATGAACCGAGCGTGCGTTTCCGCGGATTTTTTATTAATGATGAATGGCCTGCTTTTGGAAACTGGAGCGGACATAATTTTGGTGGCGTTAATGCTAAGATGTATGAGCATGTTTTTGAACTTTTACTGCGCTTGAAAGGTAACTATTTGTGGCCTGCAATGTGGGCTTCTCGTTTTAGTGATGATGGTCCTGGCCTTGAAAATGCTGAACTTGCTGATGAACTTGGCATAATTATGGGAGCTAGCCATCACGAACCTTGTTGCCGTGCTGGTGAAGAATATCGCTATCTTCGTGGTCCTGATTCTGTTTATGGTGATGCTTGGAATTTCCGTTCGAATGAAAAAGGAATTACAAAATTCTGGGAAGACGGTTTGAAGCGTAACGGAAAATTTGAAAATGTTATCACAGTGGGAATGCGTGGTGAAGCTGACACTGCAATCATGCAGAATGCAACTTTGAAAGATAATATTGATTTGCTCCGTGATGTTTTGAAAACACAAAATCAGCTTATCAAAGAAAATGTTGATGAAAATCTTGATAATGTGCCTAGAATGCTTGCTTTATACAAGGAAGTTGAACCGTATTTTTATGGTGATGACACAACGCAGGGACTTATGGATAGTCCTGAACTTGAAGGTGTGACACTCATGCTTTGTGATGATAATCATGGAAATCTTCGTACTGTGCCGACTGAAAAAATGAGAAATCATAAAGGCGGATATGGTATGTATTATCATTTTGATTATCATGGATGGCCTTTCAGCTACGAATGGTTTAATACAAATTATCTGCCAAAAGTAAAAGAACAGATGTGTGCTGCTTATGAATTTGGAATTCGTGATTTGTGGATTGTAAATGTCGGTGATGTGATGACAAACGAATTTCCTCTCGCTTATTTCCTTGATTTAGCTTACAACTACGAAAAAACAAGTGTTCAAAGCACTTTTGATTATACTGCAGCTTGGGTCAACAGGAATTTTGGTGGATTGGAAACAGCTGATAAAAAAGAAATCTGTGAAATTTTGAATGATTTTACAAAAATTGCAAATATGCGTCGAACTGAGTGTATTCAAAATGACACTTATGCTCCTGTGAATTTTAATGAAAGTGATATTTTGCTAGAAAAAGCAAACAGAATTATAGAAAAAGCTGAAAATTTGAAATCAAAAATGCCGGAAAATTTGTTGCCAGGCTATTTCCTGGAAGTTTATCTGCCGGCTTGCGGAGTTATGAATGTTCTGCGCATGCAGCTTTACAGCGGAAAAAATGTTTGGTTTGCAAAACATGGTGCTTTGGCTGCAAATTGGTACGCACAGAAAGTAAAAGAATGTTATGAGTACGACCAGAAACTTGTGGATGAATGTGATGCGGTTGACGGTGGAAAATTCTTTGCATCGGGTTGGTCTGAACATTTTGGATTTAAAAACTGGTGTGAAGCTGAAAGTCATTATCCGACATACACTTATGTTGAACCAACGAGAAAAGGCCGCTGTTTATTCTGGCTGGATGGCAGCGATGTAACTACGAGTGGTCAGGATTGGACAAACAGGGTATTAAAATATGATGGATTTAAAAATCCTGAAATCTCGGAATTCAAACTGAATGTTGCAAACTGTGGAAAAGAATTGCCATCATACAAAATCAGTTTTGCAAATGAGAAAAATCCCGATGAACTGTTCTTGGCAGCAAAAATTGAAAAACACGAAGCATGCTGGGGCGAACCTTGTGTTTCTCAGATTGATCAGATTGTTGTGACAGTTGACCGTGAAAAACTTGCAAAATCATCAAACAAAAAAGATACTTTGATTTTTGAAGCAAAAGACGGACATGGTGCTGGAATTAAAGTGTTTGTGGAAATTGATGCGGCTGTGGCAGAAATGGAATATCCAGTGGGAACATTTGTGCAGACAGAAAATTACATCAGCATGGAAGCAGAACATTTTGTAAAAACTTCATCACTGGAAGAAGAAAAATCGGGCGTTGTAAATGGTCATTTTGAAGTGCTTGAAGGTTATGGAAAAACTTTGGGTGCAGTGAAAGCTTATCCTGTGATAAATTCTTATGATGAAGGAAAAAAAGCTCCTTTTGTGGAATATAAATTTGTTCCAAAATCGGCTGGTACAAAAGTATTTGATTTTTATATTAATCCTTCGAATCCAGCGTATAAATCATGTGGCGTAGAATTTATTGCCGAAATAAATGGTGAAAAAATGACTGTGGTTGCCGCAAAAAAAGGATTTACAGTTGGGGATAATCAGTACACATGGGGAAATGACATCACAAATAACATCCGAATTTGTACAGTTGCATCCGGTTGTAGTGATGGAATTAACACATTAAGAATTTATCCTGTGACTCCAAATGTAGTTTTGGAAAAAATTGTGATTTATGATGCTGGAAAAGAAATGCCAAAATCGTATTTGGGAGCACCTGAAACTTTCAGAATTAAATAGAAATTGAATAACAATTGAAAGAATGAAACTTGATTAAACAGGTACAGTTCGAAAAAAAATCTGTGAAGTTTAAAGCCAGTCTGAGGTATTCGGATTGGCTTTTTTTATTTAAAAAAAACAAGGTCGCAAGGTCGTACCCCATTTTAATAAAGCGGAATACTCAAGGTCGTACCCCATTTTTCAATTATTTTCACATCTAAAAATCTGTTAAAAAATTACCTTGTAACTTTATGGAAAAATGGTTATTTTATAAGTATGAATGATTATTATCAAATACTTGGTGTTTCTAAAAACGCAACTACAGACGAAATAAAAAAGGCTTACAGAAACCTTGCTTTTAAATATCATCCTGACAGAAATCCTGGTGACAAAGCTGCTGAAGAAAAATTTAAACAGATTTCTGCGGCTTATGACGTTTTGGGGGATGAGGCAAAGCGTAGAAATTATGATTTAGGCGGATATTCTGAGTCAGCTTATTCTAATGCAAATTCGAATGCTCAATATCAGCGTCAATATCAATACACTTATCAAAATCCTTTTGGTGATGAAAATTTCTGGCAATGGTTTGGTGGTGCAAATCGTCAGAATGCTGCAAACCAGAACAATTCACAGCAGAATTACAATCAGCATTATGATTCTCAGGATTACAAAAAGCGCACAAAAAGTTCGTACAAATCTATGCTTTTTTCAAAAAGTCTGCAAACTTTGGTAGCCCTTCTCATGTTCAGGATTTCGTTTTTTATTCCGTTCGGATTTTTCATTTGTCTTGGTGTAATGATTAACGGTATTTCTGGAATTTTTGAAGCAATCAGAGGGTTGCGCCGCATCAAAAATTAAGTTTAGGAAAAGAAAATTTTGGGAATCTGCACATAAGCTTTTTTGCAAATGTGCAGATTTTTTTTGAATTTTTATACTTCTGCAAGGAAGTACTTTTTCTTTCCGCGTCTAATTATAATTACCTTGCCTTCAAGTGCTAAATCTTTTGTGATAATTTGAGCTTCATCGTTGAAAATTTTTCCGTTTATTGAAATTGCATTTCCTTTGATGAATTCGCGTGCTTCTCGTTTTGATGAAGCAATTTTGTTGTTCACGAGCAAATCAACTAGTGAAAGTTCACTTTCATATTTAAAAGTTGGAACTCCTTTCATTCCAGTCATAATATCACGAACTGAAAGTCCTTCAAAATTTCCTGCAAAAAGTTTTTCGCTGACTTGAACTGCGTTGTCGGCTTCTGCCTGACCGTGAAGATCCTTTACAATTTCCCATGCAAGTGTTTTTTGAGCAATTCGTTTTTCTGGAGCCTGCTGATGCTGTGCGTAGATTTCTTCAATCTGTTCGCGTGAAAGGAATGTGAAAACTTTCAGATATTCAAGCACTTTTGAATCATCAGAATTTATAAGATACTGATAAATTGCGTATGGAGCAGTTTTTTCTTTGTTGAGCCAAAGAGCATTTCCTTCAGATTTTCCGAATTTTTTGCCTGTTGCATCAAGAATCAAAGGCATTGTGAAAGCATAAGCTGGTTTGTCGAGCATCTTGCGGATTAAATCAACGCCAGTCGTAATGTTTCCCCATTGGTCAGAACCAGCAACCTGCATGATGCAGTTTTTTTCCTGATAAAGATGAACGAAATCAAATCCCTGCAAAAGCATGTAAGAAAATTCTGCGAAAGTAATGCCGTTTTCCAGACGGCGGCGGATAATGTCTTTATCAAGCATGTAATTTACATTGATATACTTTCCGATGTCGCGCAAAAAGTTCAGGAAAGTGTAATCTTTCATCCAATCATAATTGTCAACAAGTTCGGCAGAAGGAACCAAAGCTTTAATCTGCTGGCGAATACCTTCTATATTATTGTTTACTTTTTCTTCGGAAATGATTTCACGTTCTGCTGTAGGACGAGGATCTCCAATGCGTCCAGTTGCACCACCGCAAAGTAAAACAGGATGATGACCAGCATTGGCAAGGCGTTTTGCCATACAAAGTGATGAATAGTGACCGATGTGCAGAGAATCTGCAGTAGGGTCTGTCCCCCAGTAAAATGCAAAAGGTTTTCCATCAAGGACTTTCTGTAATTCGCTTTCTTCCCCGGCAACGTCTTTGATAAGTCCGCGCCATTTTAAATCTTCATAAAGTGACATATTTTTATCACACCTCCTTTGTTCTTTTTACGGTTCAAACTCAAAAATTGAGATTTAAAAATAAAAAAAGTCTTCCGCTTTGGAAGACTTGTAATTACCATAATAGGTTTTGTAAAAAAATCAAAACACACAAGGTCAGCCTTCCTGCGGAAAAAGAGACATGCTATAATAAAGGTAAGCCAACATTGAGGAATTGATTTTTTGAGCCCAACGGGCAGTGTTTTTCAAGTTCATCATAAAATTAACGTTCGCGGAAAACAATGCGACCTTTGTTCAAATCATAAGGAGAAAGTTCAACTTTAACATTATCACCAGGAACGATTCTGATATAATGTTTGCGCATTTTTCCAGAAAGGTGAGCCAAAATAACGTGACCACCCTGCAATTCAACGCGGAATGTAGTGTTAGGAAGTGCTTCTTTTACTACTCCTTCAACTTCGATAGCTTCTTCTTTTGCCATGTTAAACCTTAAAAAAATAAATTTATGTAATTTCAAAAAAAGTATTTGTCTTTTTGAGATTTTACATTTATATTATTATATACAAAAAATAATTTCATTACAACATACTAAAAAGTGATAAATTAAAAAATGTGTAATAAATCATCAAAAGTGATTTTAAATTTGCAGATTTTACTTCTTAGTGGTTTTAGGAGGCAACTTATGGATAAAACTTTTTTGGAAAATATGAAGGCAAAACTTCTGGAACAAAAGAAAACTCTTTTGGATTCTCTTGCAGACCAGAGCGAAGATATGAAAAACCTTGTAAAAACAGTAGAATCGGGAGATGAAGCTGATGTTGCAGCCGATGTAATTGACCGCCAGCTTTTGACTTCAATTGGAACACAGGACGCAATCAGATTGCAGCAGATAGAAAATGCACTGGATAGAATTAATCAGGATAAATATGGACGCTGCATAAAATGTGGAAAAGAAATCCCTGAAGAAAGACTCGAAGTTCTCCCTTATGCATTGATGTGTATTCAATGTGCAAGTGCCGAAGAACGACGCAATAGATAAGATTTTTGTAATAAAAAAAGGCATTGCAAAAATTCTGTTACAATCTGACGATGAAGTCTTCCTTGAAAGTAGGGTAGACGAGTTCTTTGTAGCCGATTTTTCTGGCGATTGATTGTGCTTTGTCGAAAGCGGCATCTAGTTGTGGGGCATTGTGGCAGTCTGAGTTTATGCAGATTGGAACTTTTGCCTCAAACAGTTTTTCCAAGAAAAATTGTGACGGATATACGTCGTCCATGACACCACGGGCAATTGCGCCAGTGTTTATTTCGACTGTAAGATTTGTTTTTGCAATTGTACGAACTGTTTGAATAATCTGTTCTTTATACCAGGTTTCTGTTTCATCAAAAAAGTGGAGAAGTCCGTTTCGTTTGCGCGGTAAATCCGGGTGAGCCAGAATATTGAATCTTCCTTTGGATATCATTTTTCGCTGTGTTTCAAAATATTCGCATATACAGGCTTTTCCATCACCTTGAAAAATCTGGTCAATTCCTTTCTGGACATTTTCGGCTGAATCATCTACAGTAAGCCATCCGTTTTGATTTGAAACGTAATGAACGGCTCCAATCAAATAATCTGGTTCAAAAGCTGCAAATTGATTTTCTTGAAGTTTAGAGTAAGGCGGTAAAAAATCTGCTTCAAATCCGCATAGAATTTTTATTTCATTCTGATATTTCTGAGAAAGTTGTCTGATTTGTTCAACATAGTGATGATGTTCGTTTGGAGAAATGTGCCATGTTTCTGCGAAAGGATAAATGGAATGACTGGAAAATCCCAGAACTGAAAATCCTTTTTTTATGGCGGTTTGAATTATTTCTTCGGGGGAATTTTTTCCATCACAAAAAGTGCTGTGAGTATGAAAATTTATTTTTCCTTCTGTCATCGAATGGCTTATTTTATTATTGTTTTGAAAATTTTTGTTGATCATAATGGACTCTTTTTTTTATATAATTTGAATATATTTGCTTTAATTTCGAGTTTTCGATTTTTAACTCGTGGCAAGGATAGTAGGGGTGCCGAAGGCAGCCACTGGACTGAGCAAAGCGAGGGAAGCGGCTGGAGCGATAGCGGAACCCCGAATAGCCTGTTTTTGGTTGGTTTGGTTCCTGCGCGATATCTAAGGAAACGAACTTGAAGAAAATAAACTCGAAGGGAGCGAAGGAAACAAACTAACCAAAAGCCACCTAAATTATAAAATTTAAAACTCAACATTTGGCTTATTAATTTTTTAATACAGCGAGTGCTTTTCTTACGAAAACATCTGGTTTTTGTGGTTTGACGATGTAAGATTTTGCTCCGCTGCTCAAAACTTTTACAACAATTTCTTTTTGCAGGCTTTGTGAATAAACGATGATTGGCGGTGAATGAGGTCGTTTCTGTAATACCTGCAGAAGTGAAAGTCCTGTTTTATCTTCGAGAAGGACATCTAATACTATTAAATCAAATTTTCCTTCTGCATAATTTTCGATAAACTGTTTGCCTTTTGTAAAACATTGGCAGATTGCGCCGATTTGTTCGAAACTGTTTTTGGAGATTTCGAGTGTGCTTTCATCACTGTCAATTATGGCAACGCTTAAAACAGTTCCAGCATTATTCTTGATTGTTTTATCGATTGAATCGGAAGAAAATCTTGTTGCCATGCTGTCTTTATCCATTCTTTCGATATCTGTTTTTGTGAGGATTTGACTTGTGATGATATCCGGGATATTTGTGGAAAGTGATGTGTCTACAAGGTCATTTAAAACTCGTGAAAGATTGTTCGACATTTCAATTTCTGAGTAATTTGGATGACCGTCTAAAAGTTCTTTTACAAATGGACTTAGCGAAAGTATTTTTACATTTTTATTATGAACTCGAGGGCAGGAAAGAACATTGTCAATCAAAAACTCAAGGTTGTAGCCGTCCACGAATGTTAATTCCAAGTTTGTGAGCATGATTACGATTTTTGGACTTTCGATTTTTTCGGATTCTATCATTTCTGAAAGTTTGAAACGCATGAGTGACAATTTTTCTCGATTTAAGCCGAGTGCAAGTTCAATAAAGATGACTTTGTTGTTGCGATGTAAATCTAGCACGCAAGGAGTTGTGTCCATTGGGATAGGAACGTGGATTGTGTTTCCTATTGATTTGAAAAGTAAATCAAACTGAACTGGTTTTTCAAAATATTTGATTACTCCATATTTTGCAAGGGATGCAATTGAGGAACGGTCTTTGCGAGGACCTGTGATGATTATGGGAATGTTTGCGGTATTTGAATCTGAAAGTTTTTTTTGAAGGAAATCCATGTCAAGAGAATCTTCATCTGATAAATCCAGAATAAGGAGATTCGGCAGATTTGTGATGAGTTTTGTATACAAATCGCGGTTTTCTTGTGTCGTGATAATTTCAATCTGTTCTTCTGAAAGTTTTTGTTTTAAAAAGTCCCTAAAAAGCGGATAGTTGTCAGAAATCAATACCTTTTTCATAAGATAATTTTAGCATATTTTTGGGAAAATAGAAAGGGGAGACCTTACATGTAAAACCTTGTGTTCACGAGTTTTAGCGCAGCGTTAAAAAACTCGCGGCTCGTGCGAACAAAAATTTTTCTTGGTGAGGAAGTGATTCTGCACGAGCCATGGGCAGACCTTGCAGCTTTTCTATTAATTGAAAAAACTAAACAAAAATGTTATAATGTTTGTTATGGATTTGATTAAAAAGCTTGAAGAATGTGAGAATCGCTTTAAAGTTGTAAGTGATCTTGTAATGGACCCAAATCTGGTCAAAGATGCAAAAAAATATAAGGATACTATGCGTGAACATGGTTATTTGAGTGAAGTTTGTGCGCTTTACGATGAATATAAAAAGGTTTTGTCTGGTATTCAGGACGCTAAAGAAATGATTACTGCCGAAGATGATGCTGAAATGCGTGAAATGGCGCGCGAGGAACTTAAAGAACTGGAAGAGCGTCAGCCTGCACTTGAAGAAGAAATAAAATTGAAACTTGTTCCGCCTGATCCTCTTGATGAAAAAAACATTATTCTCGAAATCCGTTCTGCTGCTGGTGGTGACGAAGCTTCGCTTTTTGTGCGTGATTTATGGGAAATGTACACTCACCTTGCCGACAGAAAAGGCTGGAAAACTGAAACTATGGAAGCTCAGGAAACTGAGGTCGGCGGTTTTAATAAAATTGTCACTTCTATTTCTGGAAAATTTGTTTACGGAACTTTGCGTTGGGAAAGTGGTGTGCATCGTGTTCAGCGTGTTCCTCAAACAGAAAGTCAGGGACGTCTGCAAACTTCTACTGCAACAGTTGCTGTTTTGCCTGAAGCTGAAGAAACTGAAATCAATATTAATATGAATGATGTTCGTGTTGATGTTATGCGTGCTGGTGGTCCTGGTGGTCAGTGTGTTAATACCACAGACTCTGCTGTACGACTTACCCACATCCCTACTGGTATTGTTGTTATTCAGCAGGATGAAAAATCTCAGATAAAAAATAAAGAAAAGGCTTTCCGTGTTTTACGTGCGCGTTTGTTTGATTTGGAAGAAAGCAAAAAACAGGCTGAACGTGCTGCGGCTCGTTCCAGTATGGTAGGTTCGGGTGCTCGTTCTGAAAAAATCAGGACTTACAATTTTCCACAGGACAGAGTGACGGACCACAGAATTAACTATTCAGCTCATAATCTTCCTTCATTTATGATGGGTGAAATGGACGATATGCTGGACGCTTTGAATGTTTATGCAAAGGAAGAACAGCTTGCCGCTGATGTTACTTCTTTGGAGAGTAATGCTTAGAAGATGTTAAATGGATATAAAATTTTAGTTTATTGTACTTCCAGGATTCACGAAAGCAATTTTAATTATTTTATTTCCGCATTGAATGATGATTTGGTTCTTCATGGTTGGAGAATCATGATTTTTTCGACTTTAACTGATTTGTTTTTGAAAACAGATAATTCAAAAGGTGAAGCAAAAATTTTTGACCTTATCAATTATGAAATTGCTGATGCGGTTTTTGTTTCAAATGAAAATCTGTTAAATTATGATGTCAAAAACAATATTCTTCAGAAAGCAAAAGCTCACAATATCCCTGCATTTCTTTTTGGTGGAACTGACTCTAATTATTTTAATATTGGATTTAATCACAAACTTGGAATCCGCAAAATCACGAAGCATATTATCGAAGAGCATAATGTAACTGATTTGCATTTTTTGTGTGGCAGAAAAGATAGTGATATTTCAAACGAACGTCTTGAAGCTTTTAAAGAAGTGCTGGCAGAACATAAAATCACTTTTGATGATTCTATGGTAAGTTACGGTGATTTTTGGGATGATCCTGCAAAAAAAGCGGTGCAAAAACTTGTTGATGAAGGGCGTGTACCAGGTGCAATTATATGTGCGAATGATTCTATGGCGATTGCGGCTATTTCTGTTCTACGAAGAAATGGTTATAAATGTCCGCGTGATGTTCTTGTTACTGGTTTTGACGGCATTGAGTACATTTTTTATTCAAATCCCAAAATCACTTCTGCTATGTGCAGTTATCAGATGCTTGGAATTGAAGTTGCGAAATTCATTTTGCAGATTGATAGCCAGATTAAAGAAAATCCAAATCTTGAGCCGTTTTCAAAATTTATTGAACCGACTTTGATTCTTTCTGAATCCTGCGGCTGTGCTTCCAGTTCATCATCAAACATTTTTTCAAATCAATCTCTTGATTTTATCACAAATCTGGGAACTTTTTATAATCTTTTCCGAGATGAAGAATATATTTACAGTCAACTTTCTTTTTCTATTCAGGAATGTGCCAATCTTGATGAAGTTGCGCAGAAATTGCACGAAACTTTTAAAATTAATGTAAAATGTTTTCTGAAGGCGGAATGTATTTCTGATGAAAACTGTCCGAATGTTTCGCATACAAAATCTGTTTACGGCGATATGATGTACGTTCTTTTTGATTCGACTTCGCCTCAAAACGAAAAGAAGCTTTTTAGGACGAACGATTTGGTTTACAATATCGATGAACTTTTTGATATAAAAAAGCCTTTGATTTTTTCTCCGCTAAATCATATTGATTTGACGCTTGGTTATCTTGTTTTTTATTTTGATTTTTATCATAAAGAAAATTTTAACAGGGTTTCTCAGATTACGACATGGATTAGTAATGCAATTTTTGGTTTCAGGGTGTTAAAATATCAGCATTTTCTGCAAAATCGCATTGAAAGAATGTACAGTCTGGATGCCCTTTCCGGCCTTTACAATAGAACTGCTTTTTTGAAAATGTTTGAAGCCCTTGAAAAAAATGATAAGGCGGAAGTTCTTACTCTTGTGATGTGTGATTTGGATAATCTGAAAATGATTAATGACACTTACGGCCATGCGCACGGGGACGTTGCCATCAAAACTGTTGCAAATGCTTTTTTGAGTTCATTTAGTCCAGAAGAATGTATCTGCTGCCGTTATGGCGGAGATGAAATTCTCGCTTTGTTCACAAAAGAAATAAATGACGAATATATAGAAGAAAAAATCAATAATTATATTGATGAATATAATATGAATTCCAACAATCCTTATAAAGTTTCTGCAAGTATCGGAATTTGTTCTTCTCATGACAAAAATTTTGAATCCATGCTTTCTTTTGCCGACGAATTGATGTATAAGAAAAAAATGGCAAAGAAAAACCGCAGAAAATGATTTTTTTTGATTTTATATTGATTTGAGATACGAGAATTAAAAAATTGACAATTGAATTATGACACATAAATTCTAGAAACTAGATTATAAAAATCAAATTATAACGATTAAATTATGACGATTGAAGATTTTAAAAAAATTGCATTGAATGAATTAAAAAACTCGCCTTCGCCTTTGCTTGATGTAAATGTTTTGCTGGAACATTTTCTGGGCTTGAATAAAACACAGATTCTTTTGAATTATAAAAAAGAAATTTTGCCTGAGCAGGAAAACTTACTTCTTCAGGCTGTTCAAAAACGTAAAACAGGACTCCCCATTGCTTACATCACTGGAAAAAAAGATTTTTTTGGGTATGAATTTGATGTTTCGCCCGCTGTTTTGATTCCAAAACCTGATACGGAAATTCTTGTGGAGCGAGGAATTGAGATTATTCTGGAAAAAATGGAAAATCATCCAAATCTGATTTTGACTGTCTGCGATATGTGTACTGGTTCGGGATGTATTGGGCTTTCGGTTGCAAAAGCATTAATCGATATATATAAGATTTCATCTGCTAATCTTCCAAAATTTACGCTCGCGGATATTTCTCCTGCAGCTTTGGAAATTGCTATGCAGAATGCAAAAAAACTTAAAATACCGTCCGATAAAGTGCGTTTTGTGCGTTCAAATCTTTTTGAACAGTTTTCAAATGATGGAGGATGGACTTTTGATGTCATTTTGACAAATCCTCCTTATGTTCCCCATGAAATGGTGGAAGAACTATTGCAGGATGGAAGAAATGAGCCGCGTATTGCACTTGACGGTGATGTTTGTACTCAAAAAAAGGAGGGCTTCATGCCCGGTGATTTTTCGCAGACTGATGACGGACTTGAAATCATCCGTTCACTTTTGCCACAGTGTTATAATCATCTTTGTCCTGAAGGTGTCATTTTGATGGAAACTGGCGAATATAATGCTTTAGATGCGCAAAAAATTGCCAGTTCGCATCGTTTTAGAACGGTACTCCACAAAGATTTGGAAGGGCAGCTTCGAGTTGTGGAATGCCAGAAAGAAAGGTTTTGCAATCCGCTTTAAAATCACTTTTGCCAGCGAATGTGCAGCAACCTTTTTTCATGGATTTTTTTATCGATATTTTATGGAAGAATTTCGCATTTTGAAAAAAATACGCTGATTCCTTCTTTTGGAAATTTCTTTTTTAGGAATTCTACAATTGTTTTGATTTTTTTTGCTCCAGATAAATCTGTGTAGGCAAAAAGCAGAAAATTCATTTCAGGCCATGTTGTGTTTCCGAGTTTCTTTGAACTCAAGCCTTTTCCATTTACATTTTCAATGACTGTATACTGAATGTCAGAAATTTCCTGTTCCAAAAGTTCTATTACATCATCTTGAACTGACTGATTGCAGATAATTTCTGCGCGATATTCACATTCCTGCTGGTTGTCATGATTATTCTGTTTCATTTTTCCTCCAAAAGAGTCTGTTCGATTTTAATCATCCGTTTAGTTTTTTTAAATGATTTCATTACAAGGCTGTATAAAACTGGAATTACAAGAAGTGTAATAAACGTACTTGAAATAAGTCCGCCTACAACAGCGAGTGCAATTGGTTGAACCATTTCTGCCTGTCCGCCGGAAGCAAAACACATAGGAAGCATTCCAAGAATTGTTGTCAAAGTTGTCATCAAAACGGGGCGGAAACGGCTTTTTCCAGCTTGATAGCAGGCTTCTTTGAGAGGAACTCCGCGTCCTACAAGCAGGTTTGTGTAGTCAACAAGAATAATTCCGTTGTTTACGACAATACCTACAAGCATGATGATTCCGACCATTGACATCAAAGAAATTGCCTGCCCGATAATTTTATAAAGGAAAATGACACCGATTACAAGGAACGGCATTGTTGCAAGGTTTATAAGAGGTGCCTTCCAGCTTTCGTAAGTTGCAGCCATCACACCAAAAACAAGAATTACCGCCATTGCAATGATTTTTAAATAAAGGCTCATTTGTTCCATTGTGTCGCCCCATGAACCTTCGTAAGTTACGCTTACAGAATCTGGAATGATGAAAGATGAATTTATGCCTTCTTTTATCTGTTCTTCGATTATGTTTGCATTTGTGTCTGTCAGAATGCTTGCCGTTACGTGAATAATTCTGGATTGATTTTCGCGTTTGATTGAAACAGGTCCAAGTCCTTTTTTGAGGGATGCAAAATTTGCAACACTGACCATTCCTTTTGAACCGCGCACGTAAATTGATTCCAAATCATCGATTGTTTTTCTATCTTCTGGGCGATAAGAAACTACAACATTGTAATCTTCGCCATTTGAACGGTAAACGCAGGCGGTGGTTCCGTTGATTGCGTAGTTTATTTCTCTTGCAACTGTTGTAATATCAACCCCAAAATCATAAGCACGCTGACGGTCAATTACAACTTCAACTTGTGGAAGTCCTTTATCCATGCTGATGGAAGGTTCGCCACATTCTTCATTTGCACTGATAACTTCAGCGATTCTATCTGCTGTGTCTAAAGCTGCATCCATATCATTTGAACGCAAAACAATATCAATATCCGAACCGAACATCTGACTTCGCATACCGCCTCGGAAACTGAAAGTTACGCCTGGAAATTCATCAAAATGGGCGCGGAGTTTCTGTTCCATAACCTGCGCTGAATCTATCTGATTTTCTGAATCCGGCAGAGAAATCTGAATAGAACCTCTGTTTGTAGAACTGTTTCTACCGCCTGAACCAATTGAAGTTGTTATGTTTTTTGCACCCTGAAGTTCTGTATTAACATAATTTTCGAAGGCAAGCACAACTTTTTTTGTTTCGTCAAAAGTTGTTCCTACTGGTAAAGAGATGTTTAGTGTAACAGAATCTGACTGTCCGCCCGGCATCAAGTTGATTCTCATCGTAGGAATCATTGCAAATGCGATTACTAAAACAGCGCAAGCAGCAACAAGAGTAATCAGACGGTTATTAAGACAAAGTTTTAAAAGTTTTGCATATCCGTTTGTAAAAATATTGATAATTTTTTGAAATAAACTGTACAAAAATTTCAATACAGGATTTCTTACTGGTTTTTCATTTCTGTTAGTAAGTGGTAAAAATTTACCTGCAAGAACTGGTACAAGGAAAATTGCAACAAGTAAAGATGAAACAAGGGCAATTACGATTGTGAAAATAATTCCTTGAAACATCTGTCCCATCATTCCTAAATCTTCTATGAAGAACAAAAATGGCACGAAAACACAAATTGTTGTAAGGTTTCCCGAAATGACAGACATAAGCATTTCCTGACTTCCAAGAATTGCAGCAACTTTCGGTCTCGCTCCACGCTGTCTGTACGAATAAATGTTTTCTATCATAACGATAGACGCATCGACTACCATTCCAAGCCCAAGAATAAGTCCTGTTAATGTCATCATGTTTAAAGTGATTCCAAACATGCTCATTGCAAAAAGTGTTACAATCATGGAAAGTGGAATTGAAATGCCGATTATAATCGTTGATTTAAAACTTTGAAGGAAAATCCACAAAATCACAATCGATAAGATTAAACCCTGCAGCAAAGATTCCACAAGAATATTGATTGTTTCGCGGATTGATTCTGTATCATCTGAAATGATTTCCAAAGTGATGTCAGATGGCAGCGTTTCCTGCAGCTGGTCGATTTTTTTGTAAACGCTGTTTGCAACATTTACGGAATTTGAACCTGACTGTTTTGTGATGGAAACATAAACGCCTTTTTCTCCATTTATGTAACTTTCCTGTGAAGTTTGTGCATATCCTAAATAAGCTTTTCCTACATCGCGAAGTTTTACGTTGTAACCGTTCACTGTGGAAATAACTGTATCGTTGATTTCATCAATGCTTGTGAACTCGCCAGTTGTCCTTACGATGTAATTTTTTGTACCTTCCTGAATTTTTCCGCCTCCAAGTTCAAGATTTTGTTTTGAAAGTGCCGATGTAATCGTTGGAATTGTAAAACCGTAAGCCTGAAGTCTGCTTGAATCAAGTTCAATATTTACCTGAATTGTTCGCCCGCCCATTACATCAGCTTCTGCAACTCCATCAGCTTGTTCCAGAACATCAATAATCGAATTTTCAGCGATTTTTTTGAGGTCATCTGTAGAACGGTTTCCGCGAACAAGAATTCTCATAATCGGCATGCTGTCGCTTCCAAAACGCATAATTGAAGGTGAACTTGCTGCATCTGGTAAACTTCTTGTGACTCTTTCGAGTTTTTGTCTTATATCATCAACTGCAACATCTAAATCTGTGCCGTAATCAAAAATGAGTTGAACTGATGAAGAACCTTCGCTCGAAGTGGAAAAAATGCTTTGCAATCCATTTACGCTGGCAACTGCACTTTCTATAGGTTTTGTGATTGTTTTTTCTATTGATTCAGGACCTGCATTTGAATAAGTTGTCATTATCTGCAAAACCGGGTTTTCTGTTTCCGGAAACAAAGCGATGGCAATTTTGCTGAAAGTAAAAATTCCCAAAAGTCCCAGAAGTGTAAAAATCATAAGCACAAGAATCGGGTGATCCATTGTTTTTCTTGAAAGACTCATATTTTTTTCATCCTATAAAAAATTCTAAAAAAATTATAATAAATTATTTTCCAATATCACGCACTTTTGCACCTTCGTACAAAGTGAGCATTCCTTCTGTTACGACAGTTTCTCCAAATTCAACACCGCTTAATATCTGATAATATCCGTCAACATTTTTTCCAAGTGTTATTTCGCGTTTTGAAACTGTGTCATCATTGTTTACAACAAACAGATAATTTTTATCGGAATTCGAAACGATTGAATCCTGTCCGATGGCAAACGCACCTTTGTAAGCGGATGTAAAAAGTTTGACTTTTGCAAACATTCCGGCGTTTATGCGGCTGTCTTTTTTGTCAAAGTTTAAGATGATTTCTTTTGTGCGTGTTGATGAATCTACAACTGGTGATATTCTTACAACAGAAGCAGAAAAACTGACATCAGGATAAGCTTCAAGTTTGATTTCGGCTTTTTGTCCAACTGCAAGTTCGGCAACATAACGTTCAGGAATTTTTGCAGAAACCTGAAGATTTTCTATATCACCAATTTTTGTGATGACAGAACTTGCCTGAACTTTTTGACCTGGTTTTGCAGGTGCTGTCAAAATGCTTCCGCTGATGGGGCATGTAATCGGAGATTTTGCATAATAACTTCCTGGTTCTGAAGGGTCTATGTACCCGATGATGTCACCTTTTTTGACTGGAGAACCAAGTGAAACATTCATTTGAACAACTGTTCCGCCAATTGAAGGGAAAACTTCTATTGATGTTTGTGTCTGAATATCGCCGCTTGTCATGACATAATCTTGAAGAATTACTTCTTGAGCAACAACGGTGCGGACAGGAGTAACAGTTTGTGATTTTTTGTTTCCAAAACCTGCACGTCCGCCGGCAACAGGTGTACCACCGAGATTCCCTGCACTGCTAGTTGCCCCTTGTGCAGCGCCACCGTTTTGAGCACCAGTGCCGTTAAGTTGACTGCCTGCACCGCCTTTTGCATTTCCATTGCTAGTTCCATTTCCAGGTGCACCACCGCCTCCATTAGCACCGCCAGCTCCCGCTCCTGGCGCACCGCCACCCGGCATGGAATTTGCAGGTGGCATCATTCCCGGCATTCCAGAAGATTTGCTTTTTGAAGAGCCAATCATTTTGACTGCAATAAATGTCAGTATCAAAATAACTCCCACAATTACATGAGTTACGATAATTTTTTTAGTTTTCTGCATTTTTTTCCTCAATATATTTTTTTCTATTTTTCAAGTTTATTTTGATTCTTCATTCATCAGAGTTCCAAACGGAAGTCCAAGTGTATTTTCTAAAGACAAAACTGCATTTAAAAGAGTAATTTTCTGGCTCATCAGTGAAATTTTTGCATTCATCAGGGAATCTGCTGCATTTTGAAGAGTGAGAAAATCTTTGGAACCATGATTATAGGCTGTTTGTGTCATATCATATTTTTTCTGCGCAAGTTCAACATTTTTTTCAAGTAATTCCAGCTGACTTTGCGCCTGCATGATTTTTTTTGAATTATTTTGAATCTGGATTTCGAGCGTTGTTTTTTGATTTTCAAGCTGAAGTTTTAAATCTTCCAAAGATGATTTTTGATTTGCAACACTCAATCCTCCGCTTGACCATGGCAAAAATCCGTCAAGAGGAATGGAAACTCCAGCTGATAATGAAAATGAAAAGTCATTCTCGATATTTTTCAAATCTTTTCCTGCTGAAAAACCAAGATTTGCACTTGGACCATAAGCCGAAAAACGCGTTGCCAGAAGCTGATTTTCTGCACTTTCAATCTGAAAATTCAGATTTTTAATAGAAGGAATTTCGTTTATATCAAAAGAAAGGGTAAAATCAAACGAAGAGAGAAAATCATCAAGGCTGCCAGACAATTCAATTTTTTCAGTCTGATCAAGTCCGAGCATTTGCTTGAAAGTTGACATATTATTTTCCATATTAATCTGCGAAGCTTCGATGTTTGGAATCAAACTTTCATAACTGTATTGAGCAGAAAGTAAATCGAGTTCGGAAAGCTGACCTTTCTGGTATTTTTCGCGATTCAGATTGTAGCGTTGTTTTGCAGTTTCAAGATTTCTTTCCAGAAGTGAAAGATTTTCTTTTGCGTAAAGCATTTGATAAAAAGCATTTCGTACTTCCAGTTCCACAGATTTGACAGCCTGCTCATAAGAAATTTTTCCCATTTCGTAATTGATTTTTGCACTCTGAATGGAAGTGTAAACAGACGGAGAAAGACGAATGGAAAGTGAACCTGTAGCATTCAACGAATAATTATCATTTTGCTGTTTATAATCTGCAGAGGCACTGATAGAAGGACTTACTGAGTTCCATGAATATTTATTTTTGAGTTCAAGAGTTTCCAGCGTGATTTGATTTCTTTTTATGGAAATGTTGTTTTCTAAAGCAAGTGAAACTGCATCCTCCACTGTTATGACTTTTGTTTCTTTTTGTTGGGCAAAACAAAAACTAAAAAACAACATAATTGCTAAAAAGAAAAACGTCCGCCTGGCACGAACAAAATGTAACTTTTTTTTCATTCATATCTCCAAAATTTCTACGATAGCGATGGTGAATGTAGCTCATTCGCTAAATCACCGCAATAGTAGTGGTGCATGCAGGTACAAAATCAGTTTGTACCTTAAAATACCACCCAAAAAATAAAAAATAAGAAACTCTCTTATTAGGAAGAATATTTCTATTAAGTTCAATTTCGAGTTTTCTATTTTAACCCGTGGCAAGGATTGTAAGGGCTGGCGAAGCCAGTTCCGAAGCGGAGCGAAGGAATGAAGGCGCTTTGACGCCGCAACCCTGAAAAGCCTGTTTTTTGCGAAGCAAAAAGCCACCCAAAATATAAAAATAAAAAACTCACATTTGAGCTATTATTAATTATACAAAAAAATTGTAATAAAATTCAAAAAATAACTGTTATTTAATAGAAAAAATTGTTATAAATAAGAAAGGTGAAAATATGAGAAATGAATTTGATTTACCAATGGACAAAACTCCTGCCGAATTACTTTCTGATTTTTTTAAGACGAACGATTCTTATTCAGATTCTGACAGACAAAAAATCACTAAAGCATGGGATTTACTCATTTCAAAGACAGAAAAAATTGTTCGCGCATGTGGAAAACCTTATTATTTTCATCCTTTGAGAGTTGCTTATATTCTTGCGGCAAATAGACTTGATGCTGATACAATCGTAGCTGGAATTCTGCATCCTATTCATAAATTTGATGTTTCTCCTGAAATCATAAAACAGGAATTTGGCGAAAATGTATCAAAGATTTTGATTACAACGAACAAAATCATTACTCTTCCGATGAATTCCAAAACTCTTCACGAATCTGATGCTATCAGAAAAATGCTTTTTGCAATGTGTGATGATCCGAGAGTTATTTTGCTTACATTATCAGACAGGTTGGACCGCATCAGAAACATTTCAAGTTTGGAAAAAGAACAGCAGCATGCACTGGCTGAAGCGGTTATTGAAATTTGGGCACCGCTTGCAGACCGTCTTGGAATGCAAAAAGAAAAAAACGAATTTGAAGATATGAGTTTGAAATACACTAATCCAAAAGTGTATAAACAGATAGAAGAAATTGTTTCGCAGTCACAGGAAGAAAGAGCAGCTTATCTTGAAAAGGCTGTTAACAGCATTTATAAATCGGCAGAAAAAATGGGAATTTCTGTGACAATCAAAAGCCGTGCAAAACATTTTTATTCGATTTATCAAAAAATGAGAAAACGCAATAAAGAGGCGAGTGAACTTTATGATTTGCTTGCTCTGCGAATTTTGTGCAATTCTCCGGCAGAATGTTACACTTTGGTAGGAATTGTTCACGGTTTATGGAAGCCGATGGATGGACGTTTCAAAGATTATATTGCCATGCCAAAATCAAACGGTTATCAGTCATTGCATACAACTGTGATTTGTGAAGGAAAACCGCTTGAAATTCAAATCCGCACTTATGAAATGCACAACATGGCAGAACACGGAATTGCATCGCACTGGCTTTATAAAAAAGGGACAAACCACGATTTAGTTGAAGCTGACAAACTTGATATTTTCAACAAGCTGCAACAGTTTAAGGAAAATTCTCTTACTGATGAAGCAACTTTCAATACTCTCAAAAATGAACTTTTGGGGGATGAAATTTACGTTTTTACTCCGAAAGGTGATGTAAGAAAACTTCCTTCTGGTGCCACTGCAATTGATTTTGCTTATGCGATTCATTCGGCAATTGGTGAAAAAATAATTGCAGCAAAAGCGGACGGGAAAATTATTCCGCTTTCAAAACCGCTTGCAAACACGCAGATTATTGAAATTATCACAAATCCACAGGCGCACCCGACTGAAAATCAGCTTAAACTTGTAAAAACCTCGAAAGCTCACCAGAAAATTCATTCGTGGCTCATGACAAATGACCCGACTTTCAGCGAAAAAATCACGCTCCAAAAGGAAGCCGAAATTCTTGCCGCTCAAATTCACAATGCTGAACAAAAAATTCCGCAGAAACGCCGTCCGAAAGCAGGCAGAAAGGAAGATCAGCCGCAAATCGTCAAAAACCGCAACGTTCTCGTTCAAGGCGATAAAAATGTGCTTTACAATCTGGCACAGTGCTGTCATCCGCATTATCCCGACCTCATTGTAGGTTATGTGACCCGTTCAAAAGGTGTTACAATTCACAAAGCTGACTGCCTGATTTATCACCGCATTCCAAATAAGGGAGCAAGAGTTGTGGAAGTGCAATGGGATAAAGGAGATGAATAATATAGAATGAAAGTTCTTATAATCACTCCGCCTGTAATTCAATTAAACTCGCCGTACCCTTCCGGGGCTTATCTTTGTTCGTTTTTTAAAAACCAGAATGATGAATGTATATGGAAAGATTTGAACATCAGCCTTTTTTATAAAATTTTTTCTGCACGCGGGCTGGAAACTCTTTTTTCGCTGACTGAAAAAAAAGCTCTGGAAATGGCAGATTTGGCTGAAGCACAGAATGATAAAAACACGGCGTTTAATCTGAGGCGGTATGTTTGCACAAAACAGAATTGGATTGATTGGATTGATTTTATCACTGCAATTTTGTGCGGAAAAATGCGCGAAAAGGAACATGAATTTTTGTTTTCGCCGTTTGCGCCGCGCGGTTCCAGAATGGAAAATTTTCTTGCATCATTGAACCGAGAACCGACAGTCGACGATGTGCGTTTTTTGTGTTCCTATGCACTCGCAGATCTGGCAGATTACATCACCACAGTTTTTGATAAAGATTTTTCGCTAGTCAGATATGCGGAAAGCCTTTGCGTTGACGAACGTGATTTTATGCAGATTCAAAATCAACTGGAATCGCCTGTTTTGAAAGTTTTTTACGAACAGGTTCTGCAGGAAAATCTGGTTTTTGCTCAAAATGAAATCCCTGATATGATTTGTATTTCGGTTCCTTTTGCAGGAACTTTTTTGCCAGCTTTGTATACTGCATCTTTTATCAAAAAAAAATATCAGAACAAAATTTTTGTAGTGATGGGCGGCGGTTTTGTGAATACTCAGCTGCGTGAAACTGCGGAAACTGGTTTTTCAAAATTTATTGATGCTTTTTCGTTTGACAGGGGATATGGAAGTTATATTGAACTGAAAAAACATTTTGTAAAAATAAAAAATCATGAAATTTTTCGGCAGAATCGTGATTTGCTGCAAAATTGCGAACAACCTAATATTCAGGATTGCGCACAACTGAATAATGCGAATTGCACACAACTGAATAATCAAGATTTCGGACAGCCGAATACTGAAAATTGCGGACAGTTTTATAAACTTCAACTGTTTTATGAAAATAAAACAATTTTGCCGCTTTGGAAAGATACAAAAATCAGTCAGATTGAGAATGAATTGACGGCGGACATTATGCCGGATTATCAGGATATCGATTTTTCAATTTATCCGCGTGTTTGTGATGATTTAAATCCAATGCACAGAATTTGGAATGACGGTTCATGGATAAAAGCTTACCTAGCACACGGTTGCTACTGGCACAAATGTGCATTTTGCGACACTCAGCTTGACTACGTTTGCGGCTACAAAATTGTGCAGACAGAAAAACTTTTTTTCAAACTTCTGGAAACAGCCGATTTGAAAAAAGTGTATGGCATTCATTTTGTGGACGAAGCGTTGCCGCCGAAAGCATTGAAAAAGTTTGCTCTTTTGAATGTTCAAAATGGAAAAAAACTGTATTTTTGGGGAAATGTCCGGTTTGAAAAAACATTTACAAAAGATTTTGCGGCATTTTTGAGTTATTGTGGATTTGGTGGAGCGTCTGCAGGGCTGGAAGTTGCAACTGAAAACGGTCTTAAAACAATCAACAAGGGAACAGACATTTCTTCGATTATTTCAGCGTGTGCGGCTTTCAAAGAAGCTGGAATTCTGGTTCATGCATATATGATTTATGGATTTTGGAACGATACGCCACAGTCAATTATCAATTCAATGGAAACGCTTCGGCAGTTTTTTGAAGCAGGACTTTTGGACAGTGCATTCTGGCATAAATTTGTGCTGACAAAAAACTCACAGGTTTTCTATGAATGGCAGAACGGACTTCACAAAGATTTGATTCCAATTCAAAATCAAAATAAAAAATCCATTTTTGCTGACATGAATATGCATTTTAAAGACGAACAGAATTTTGATAAATATTCAATTCCGCTCGAAAATGCTTTGAATTCGTGGATGCACGGAAGAAATCTGCAGACAAAAGTGCAGAAATGGTTCGATTTCCAAGTTCCATCGCCAACAATTCCCAAAAATTTTGTGGAAACTCAGATTCAACATTATTTGGACAAAAATGAACAGCTGAAAGTCAAAGATGATGACAAAGATATTTATTGGTTGGGCTCCAAACCAGCTGCAAATCTTCATAAATCAACTTTGACAATCAGATGGTTTTATCTGCAGGAAGATTTTCAGGAAACATTCAGACTTCAGGATTTTGAAAATCATAAAAATTTTGATTTCCAAACAGATTTTCTTGCGCTGTTCGATTTGCTTTCGCCATGCGCCGAAACGGATATCCACGAAAATGCCGTAAGAAAAATCAAAACTTCCGTACCGCTGCAAAAAATATTCACAAAACTCCACCAGAAAGGTTTAGTTATTTTTTAAAGATTTTCTGACTTGAAGTTTGAACGGTATCATAAAAGTGCATTTTAAAAACACTGATAAATAAGGTGAACTATGACACAATACATAAAAGAATTCAGAGAACAGGCAATTCTTTTGTCCGATGAAGTTGTACGAATCGAGGTTGTCCCCTGTTTTTAAAACAAACAGATTTGTTCGTGCCTAACGGCACTCTCTGAAAAAAAAAGAAAAATAGGGACAGACCTTGATTTTCTTCTTGCTGATTTCCGAAATTGCGTTTAGACTATGTTGAATGTGAATTTGTGTGAGGTTTTAATAGAACGAAGTTTGGAATGTTTATACAAAAGAAAGAAAAAAGACTGGAAAATTTTGAATTAGAGGAGAACAGGAAAATCTTTTGGATGATGAGTTTCATTTGTGGATTATGGTATTTTTTATGATTATGTAAAGATTCCTTCTGATGATGAGATTTATGCGCAGATTGCTTTTCAGGAGCAGTTTTTTTGTGGTGTTTTAGTAAAATAGATGGAATGTATAAGATGAGGCGTGTTCACTTCAAGGTCTGTCCCTGGTTTGTGCAAACTGAATTAATGGTGGTGTTCAAAATTTATGTATGAGCTTCCGCCAGTTGACTGTGGGAGGTGCAGGGTTTTAAACTGCACAGCGTACCGAGGCTTGAACAGGCACACGAAGTGTGAGTTGAAAACGATGTCACGTGCTATTTGTATTTCATGGAAAAAAGGGGACAGACCTTGTTTTTACAAGTTTGTTCGCACGTCCTTTCGCACGAGCATGCACGTGGCATCATTTTCAACCGAGCGTTAGCGAGCTGTGAAAGGCGACTAACTGTCTGAATTTTGCTATAATAATAGATAGAAAGAAATCTTGTTTTAAAAATTGATTTTGATGTGGTATTATGACTGAACAAATGGAAGGTATTATTCAAATGGCTAAAATAGCGCCATTTGAATAATCTTAGAGTTTCTAACGAAACTCTTTTATTTAACTGTCCGCTTGGCGCGGACGAATCACAAACTTTCGAAAGTTGAAACTTTCTTCAAGTTTATGATTTCAAGGAAGGTATTATTCAAATGGCTAATATTGCGCCATTTGAATAAACTTTGAGTTTCTTGCGAAACTCTTTTATTTAACTGTCCGCTTGGCGCGGACGAATCACAAACTTTCGAAAGTTGATACTTTCTTCAAGTTTATGATTTTGAGGAACTTTAGAATCCAGTTTGTTGAACAAAATATAGTTGAGGGAAGAAATGTTACCAACAAGAAAAGAAGCGATTGAATTAATAAAAGATGGTCTTTTATCAAATCCCGGACCTTGGGGGAAACATTGTCTTACTGCAGCTCATTGTGCAGAACGAATTGCATCAAAATGTGGTGATATGGATTCTGAAAAGGCATATATTCTGGGGTTGTTGCATGATATAGGACGAAAATTTGGAACGAGGCCTCTTGGACATGTGTCTGATGGATTTACCTATATGAACAGTCTGGGATATGATGAGGTGGCTAAAATATGTTTGACTCATTCTTTTAATAATCATTCGATAGATGAATATATTGGCAGATTTGATGTGACAGATGATGAATTGGTTTTAATCAAAACAGAATTGGCAAAGGTTTCTTTTGATGATTATGATCGATTGATTCAATTATGTGATAGTCTTGCTGGTGCGGATGGTGTTCTTGATATTGAAGATAGAATGGGCGATGTGAAGAAAAGATATGGTTTATATCCACAGGTAAAATGGGATTTGAATATTGATTTAATGCATTATTTCGAAAAGAAAATGAAAGAAAACATTTATACTGTATGTGAGAAAGATTCTTTCGTTCCTGGTGATTTTTAGTGGATAATTCAAGGTCTGTCCCTAGCACGTGCGGAAAATTACTCTCCCATATGGATTCAGTTTGCACGTGACTCGAGTTTTTTTAACGCTTCGCTAAAACTCGTGAAAAATCGGGTCAGAAGCAAGGTCTGTTCCTGGTTTTATTTGTGATGGAACACCCGACCCGCAAGGAGCTTTGCGAGTGGAAAGGCACGCCTAAATAAAAAGCCCAAATAAAAAACTTTACGGTTGTCAGAAAAATTTATATAATGGGCAAAAATCCAGATTTATCAAGGATCGTGATCTTATGAACATTAAGGAACAGTTTAACCTTATTGCAAGGGAATACGACGAAAACCGTAGAAAGTTTATTCCCTGTTTTAACGACTATTATGTTTCGGCAACGGATTTTGTGGCAAAGTCGCTGGAAAAAGAGCATGAGCAGAAAAAAAATCTTTTCAAGATGATATACGATTCACTTTCTGAAGGCGGAAATTTTGTAAATTATGACCAGTTTTGCACAGAAAGTGAATTTGCAGACAAAAAAAAACGAATCCTATTGTATAGAGCAGATTAAATCCTCAGGGATTTCCCAAAAAGAGTACGACCGGTGGCTTGAGCGCAAAAAACTTAACCGGAAATGTTCTGTGGCACAGGAAAGTGCATAGCTTTATCCCAAAAAGTTCGAAAAGCCGCTGTATCGTTTTTTTTAAAGTTAAAAAGTGGAAAAAACACGCTGTTACTGCAATTCCTGAACAGTTCGATGTTGAAACACTGCCTTTGAAAGATATTGTAAAAAAAATGATTTAGGCAGAACTTGTTCATCTTATAATTATCGCCTCAGTTCTTGTTCCGATTTTTTTTACAGGCAAGACAGGTTTTTTAAATTCGCATAATTTCTTTGCCTCTGCCACAGATAAAAAAGGTGCTGTTTTAAATCGAAAATTAAGGGCTTAGCCGGGCGTTTCCCTCCATTCAGCCCGCACAAGGTGCTCCCTTCATTCCGGGTCGCTATGTCCGCCCTTCGCTGCCTAACATCATCAACTTAAGCCCACTATTTAAAAATTTCAAAATATAGTAAAATTC
>SAMEA3663026__coassemble_402_pt1 | contig 26103 bp, 17 predicted proteins | sample SAMEA3663026__metabat2_high_PE_017 | metagenome-assembled genome bin SAMEA3663026 (sample SAMEA3663026) | pig gut metagenome | biome: pig gut; feature: pig-associated habitat; material: faeces | place: France | collected 2012
ACTAGTGTAATTCGATTATGAAAATTTGTTTATGGGGTTAGTATTGACGGAGACCGGACAACCATGCTTCCAATTGTTCTTGAACCACCAATATTGATTATAGCTCCAAGTTCAATCCCATAAGACATACCAGTAACCGCATCATAACTAAAATTAAAAGTTAAGTTGATAAAATCCCATGCTACTCCTGTTCTGAAATTAACAAAGAAAGAAGGGTAAAGCTTTGTAATCAACAGATGGTTTCCAAATCCTCCACTCCACAATCCAGAGAATCCCATACCCAAACCAAATTCTCCAAAAATCTCAAAACTGTTTTTTAAAGGATACATACAAAAACCAATCGGTGCATAAATCTTGAATCCAATCAAAAAAGGATTTCGTATTGCATTCCCTTCAGAATTCTTATAAGAATATGGAAAATTCACATTTGGCAAAGCAAAATCCAATTCCAGTGTTCCACCAAAATAAACTGGACGAAGTAAATCGTAATTACGGTAGCCTGCTGGCATAATGAAAGTTACAGGAAATGGTTCTTGGGTCATGCAGACACCAATATTTGCCAAAATTCCATGACCATCTTTAAAAAGTGATTTTATATTCTCATCTTTAAATTCTTTTATTTTATTCCATTTTTCTAGCAGAGAATTATCATTATCTTCCGCATCTTTTTTCCGTTTTTCAGAATCGTTCTTTTTATTTGTATCTTCTTTTTCTTTTGCAGTTTTTTTATTTGTAATAGTTTCTTCTTTTTTTGTTGATTTTTTTGTATTGGAATCTCCAATAGATGTCGATTTTACATTCGTTTCATTAGCATTTCCAGTTCCCCCGGAGTTGCCGCTATTATTTCCCGAGTCACTATTATTTGCGTTTCCTGCCCCAACAATTATTATTCCAGCGTTACTATTAGTACCTCCATTTCCATCTCCAATAGCCCCACCATTTGCATTTGAAGTTGCATTTCTGTTGGCAGTGTTATTTGAAATTCCAGTTGTTCCCGAAGAGATGTTTTGACCATTCAAATTTTGACCTGAAAGGTTATTTTGAGCGTTAAGATTCGTTGAATCACCAAAATTTGCATTAGATTCTATGATTTTAGGAGTCGTACTGTTAATTTCTTTAACATTATTCTTTTTTGTCAAATATTCAGTTCTTGAAGTTTCATCTTCAGAAGCAGGGTAAAGTTTGTCTTTCGTTTTAGGAGTTATTGCAACAGCTTTATCTTGAACAGGCTTTTCATCCAAAGAAAAAATTTGTTTATCATTTTTCTTATCTTTTGTAGAAGTAATATATTCAGTATCATTTTCAGAAATGAATTGAGTAATATTATTATCTTTGAATTCCGTAACATTTGAATTAAGGTTTGCTGTATTTTTTGCATTATATGAAACAGCAAAGTCTTTTAGCGGTGGAGCAATATTATTCTGAGCATAAAGAATTTCAGGAACAGAAGCAGCATACAGAGAATTTTGAGACCGTACTAAAATACGCTTTGCATTATTACTTAATGTAACTTCTTGAATATTAGAAGAATTAAATTTCGGAGAATATCCATATTGCTGTCCGTTTTTTACATTGTAAAAATTTAAAATCCCTTTTTCATCAAAAATGACAAGATTTTCGTTGTCAGGCGACAGAGAAAAACCATTCATTCTGTTTGAACTTGTAAATGTTTTGAGTTTTTGACCTTGTTCCGAGTACATAGAAACAGTTTTTTTAGAATCACTCAGCAAGATTTTATTATCTTTTGTGAAAAAAACTTCATTGCTGGATGGATTAAAAGGAATTTCAAAAACTGTTTCATTTTTTTTGATATCATAAACAAAAGCTTTGTCATCAATTCCAAGACAAGCAATCTTATCCTGATTTTTATTTACAGCAATATTTTTTACATAAGCAGGCAGATTGATTTCTTTTGATTCTATTTTGGATAATGCAGATTTTTGCGAATATATAGTAACTTTATTTTTGTCGATAGAATATTCAATATTTGGATAAGTCAAATTTGAATTTGTGGCAAAAAAAGGATTTGTGATTTGCGAATCATTCTCCGAATAAACATTTTGAAGATCCATGGAAAGAAAATCACGGACATAAACATTTCCGTTAGTAGTGTAAGAAAAACTTTCTCCTTTTTTATCCCATTTAGGAGATGAAATTTTATACGGAGATTTAATCACAGGGACAATGATTTCATTATCCTGAGCAAAACTCAATGATGAGAAAACAAAAATCAAAGCAAAAAAACAAAGAACTTTACATTTCATAAAAAACTAATCCAAAACGTTTAAATATAAATAATAGCAAAATGTAGCATTTTCAAAATCCGCAGAATGAACAGTGATTTGAATTGAATATTCAGTGGAATTCCATTCTTCACCAGTAATTCCAAATTTCAAAGTGCCAGATTTAATAGTTTCAGATGTAAGCGTTTGAGAGAACATAAGCGTTGAGTCAGAATTTCGCTTTACATCAATCTGCACATTATCAAAATGACAATTATCAATTTTCGAGTAATCTAAATTAAATTCAATAGTAGAAACTTTACGTTTTGAAGCTTCTATATAATATTGAGAAACTCCAGTTTCGTCATCAAGATTTGCAAGATTCAGATTAATTCCTGAAAGAGTAATTGAATCTGTAAGTTTCTGTGTAACAAGACCTTCTTTATAAAAATGCACATAAATGTCCTCTGGTTTCAGATAATAATTTTCATATTTCGAAGTGTCATCTTCATTTTCATAATGTGCAAATATAGTTATGTTTTTATAACCAGTATATTGATAATTTGAATCCCTTGTGATGTGTGTGGAATTTTCAAAAGTATCAATAGTCCAGTAAGCCCATGGATTATTATCATTAGTCAACGATAAAGAATCAGCATGCACAGAAGTCGTAATTCCGTTTACCTTTGCATAATATTCATGAGTCTGACCGTCAATCTGCCCATCAGGATAAAAAACAAGAAGATTATCTTGATTGATATTATGCTGATGATTATACAAAGTATACAAAGGAGCCGAAACAGGATTTTCATCTTTCACAGCAGTAATAGTTCCATTTTGCGTTTCATAACTAATTCGATAAAGATTTATAGTAGTGACATCTGCAGGAGTTTCACTCACAAAAGCAGTAAAATCAGTATCAAAAACGAAATTTGCATCAGAAATTTCTTGTGAAGTAGGGAAATTAATATATGCCCAGCTAGAAGAACCGATATGATTTACAGCACAAATTCTTGCAATATAACGCGAACCAAGCGGCAGATTGATTGTAAAACTTGCCGCATTTTTTGAAAGTGAACCGTCCACATAAAAAATAGATTTTTTTTGAGAAAGATAATCATAGCTTGTGGAACCGCCATAAGTTATGCAGAGAGAATCCCATTTCTCATCATCCAAAGAAGGAATCTGTGAATCATCATCCACTTTCAAAAGTTCTAGATTAAAATAATTTTCTGTTTTGGAATTGTCTTCCCATTTAAATTGCACAGGATAATATTCCTGTTTTTCACTAGGAATTTTATATGCGGCAGTGAGCATGGAAGGAGCTTCTGGTTTTTTATCTATAAAATCAGGAATTATAAAATCAGACTCGGTTGTTTGATTCATCAGTATTTCAATTTTTTCAGAATATTCAAAAGTTTTGAGCGGATTATTATTTGATGAATCATAAAGTGTATATCTGACCGATAAATTGTATGTCCCATTTGGAACAGTCTGGATTTGCTCAGTAACATCGCTTTCGAAACTTGAAATGATATGGTTTTTTACAGACGAACCTGAATACTGTGTATTTCTGATAACAAAAGGAGAGCTTGGGTAAATAAGAGTGTCATCATCAATAGAATAAATGCCAGCTGTAACCTTGTAATTTCCATCGATTTCCCAGTTATCCTGATGAGAAATGTTGATTTTAAAACTTCCTGCACCATTTGAATATGTATTTGGTTTTAAATGAAAGACAGTCGCCGCTTCATTACGCAAATCTATAAATGTGGCTGCATGAAAAGAAGCATAATTGCGCAGCTGCAATAAATTAATTTCGGAAGCACTGTTTATCATTTTTTCAGACATTTTTGTCGTGAGGGCAAAAAGGTCAAATTCATAATAATCTTTTGCAAAATTATGTGAAATAGTTCCAGTAGTTTGTGATAATGGTTCAAAAATAATATTTTTGATTATAGTAGCACTGTTTTTATCATTAACTTTTTTATAATAAAGATAATAAACAAAATTACTGGATTCGTATGAAGGCATAATAGTTCTGGAAGATGATTTTTTTTCCGCCGATTTATCTTTTGGGGAAAAGAAAATGTAACCTTCATCGCTGGTGATGTTCATTTGCAGTAATCGAAAATTTTCAGAATTTTTGTTTTTGATATCTGTTTCATTATAGATATTTGAGCAGCTTAAAAAACACACAGCAAAAAATCCTGCAATTAAAACAAAAATGCAACGAAAAAAGTTTTTTCTGCTTTTGTTTTTTTGTGCGAGATACTTTGATATGTTTTTTTTAAAATACACAAATTTCATAATAAACTGTAAAAAAAGAAAGATGTGGTGACTGTAAAAAACAGTCACCACAATTTTGACAATCAAAAATAAGTAAAATTACTACTGTGTAATGTTAAGCGTGAATACATAAGAATATGTAATGCCCGGTATCTGACTTGTGTTTGCAGTAAGTTCACAGTGGTATTTACCAAGTTTCCATGTCTTAAAGTCTACTGACCAACTCTTTTGTGCATTCCAATCCTGATCAACAAGAATTGTATTTCCGTCAATTGCTTTTACAACAAGGTGAATCTTATCATATGTACCATCTGTAATCTCAATAGTGTTAGTTGCAGCATTATATGTTGTAACAGGGATTTTTGCAGTATCGTTTACAGTAATACCAATATTGTTAACTTTACTTACTGATACTTCAAGCACCTTCTTTGGAGTACCATCAGTACCACCTAACAGCAAGTTTGTAATTGTGTTTGCAAGAACTGCGTCATCGTCTTCGGTACCATAGTTAATTCTAGTATTAGTAACATCTGTTCCGTCCTTTTTGAAATTAATATCAAAATATGTAGGCTTCAATTCATATAGAGAAACATCATCAATTTCTACAAGGAAAGTTCTAGATGTATCATAGTTAGCAACAAGGTTCAAGTTTTTATAGCCAGTATAGAGTGCAGATTGTGCCTGACGGATCTTAATTTTAGGATCAATTGATTTATAGTTTGCATTAAAATCATTTTCATCTTTTGGTTGATTTGCCAAAGCTTTTGTTTCTGCATCTTTATCAGAAGTAACCTCAGAAGGATAATATTTTATGAATTTAGTATAACCTGTTGCTTCTACATAAGTTACTGTTGTTTGGTAACTTGTTCCACCTGCTGAACCCATCGTCCAGTTTTTAAAGAAGTTACCGTCTTTTGAAAGTACGATTTTATTGGCTGTTGATGGTACACTTCCCGCTTTGTCTGTATACCACGTTTTTTCAGTAATACCATCTGGTGATAGGATTACATTTTTAGTAGTAGAGGCTGCTGGAGTAGTATCGGTATATTGGCTTGCATAGTATATTAATGCAGGAGAGTCTCCAGCTGCTAAAGCAGTTCCACCTGCATCTGCATTTGTAAAATTACCACCGTTTAAGTTATATGTAATTCTAAAGCGGTTGATTGTTTTTACATCTTTGTCAAAAGCGCTCCAGCCAGTATCTGTAGTAGTATTTTCAGGAGTATCTTCATCGATAACTGTCCATCCAACATAAGCCCAAGAAGATTGTCCTGCATCATTTGAAGCACAAATTCTTGCAACAAAACGTTGTTCCAAAGGTAATGACAATGTAACAGTATTGTTACCCTTGTTTAATGAACCAGCTACTTTATCGTCTGCTGCATCAAAAGTGAGTCTGTTGTATGTAGTTTTTGTAGAACCTGTTTCCAATGTTGTCCATTCACCATCATTTGCAGGTAAAACAGGATATCCTGTTTCAGATAATCTTAGGATTTCAAGAATAAATTCTCTTTCATTCTTTGATGCATCTGTCCATTTGAAATTTACATTGAAGTTATTCTTTGAAGAATCAGTAGGGTTTTGATATTGAACAAGGAAATTTGTTGGAGCATCAGGAGCTTTTTCAAGAATTTCAGGGATTACAATAGATCCTGTAGAGTTCTGGTTCATTAATACAACTACTTTTTCTGAATATTCATAAACAGCTTTTGTTGTATTTGCTGAGTCAGGTTGATATTCATATTTAACTACAAGATTATATTCTCCTTGTGATACATCACCTGCAGTTGAAGTGAAACTGAAATTTGTTGGAAATGAAGTTGCATTTTCATCTCTTTCCTTTATTGTTTGAGGACTTGTTGTTGGGTACACAAGAGAGTTATCATCAATGTTATAAAGTCCTACAGTAACTTTGTAGTAAGCTGGAATTTGCCAGTTATTTTCATGAGAAAGAGCAATGGTAATTTGTCCTTTACCATCTACATTTGAATTTGCTTTCATGTGGAAAGTAACATTATCACCGTACCGCAAATCTGCATTTGCAGTTCCTACAAACGATGCTTTAGCTGATACATTTCCTGTTGCAATATCTGGTACACCGCTCGGAACAGCATACAAAGCAAATGTGTAGTCAGAAAGAGTAAATGCTTTTGTAAATGAACCTTTCGTAATCTTTTTCTTAAGATCTGATTCCTTTGAAAGGTCGGTCTCGTCAGATAATTTTTCTTTGTTGAAAGTTATTTCTGCTAATGATTCTGAATTACTGTTTACAGTATCTTTATATACAAGATAGAAATCAAATGAAGTACTATATAATGCTGCTGGTATAACAGTTCTGGCACTTTTTTGGTCAGAAAGATCTGCAAAATCAAAAAGACCATCAGAATCTGCAATAAATGTGACAGTTTTTGACTCTTTATTATCATTAGTATCATCTGTAACAACTCCTCCAGAAATATTGTTACAAGAACTCAATACAAATGTTGCAAGGGTCGTAACCATTGCTAAAAATTTTGTAAATTTTTTCATAATTTACCTCTTTTTTGTGTGTGTTATAAGTTTGCAACGCAAACATAAACAATTTTTAATTAATCTTTTTTTATATTTAGCGGTCATATCTTTTATAGATAACTATTCCGCAATCATCCTGATAAGTACCTCCTTGATTATCTGTTACTGTCAGAGTCAGCCTGTAAGTTTTTGGTGCTTCCAAATTTGACTCAGGTACATAAAGCTCCAGTCTTTGCACGTTAAACTCTGTACCTTCATATTTTATGATATTTCCATTTGAATCTGTCCCAGCTCGAATCCGAACAGGCACAATTTCATATTTATTATCCGGGTCTGTAAAAACCCATTTTATTGAATGAGAACTTTTGGGTGCTGAAAGAATTAACATAGCATCGTCATAAACAAAGTACTCATCAACGGAAAACAATTGCCCAGAGTGAAAATCCGGTTCCCCAGGTTCTGCAGGAATGGAATCACTGTCTATAAAATTTGAGTTGTAATCATTAAGCTCGCTTTGAATTGTATTCTTACAACTTAAACTTACAAAAGTTATAAAAATCAATGGAAGCAAGATTAATTTTGTTTTACGTTTTACACAAAGCAATTCTATCCATCTTACCTCCATTAAATGCTTCTGCACTTCAAAAGAAGATAAATCTGCAACAGATACTTCTCTGGTGCAAGAATGATATCAAGGCTGCAACGCAAACCTTCGGAAAATTATATCATAGTTTTCTATAAGACACTAGAATTTTTTCCTCTATGAATACAAATTCCCAAATTCATTATCGGCATGTTCTAAAGCAGACTTGAGAAAAAAATAAAAAAATCACTTTTGGAAAATTAAATGTTATGGTAAAATATGGTATGAACTTTGACGAACTGAACTATAATTGTTTTGGTGAAATTATTACATGCATCCTCTCGTTGATTTTGATTTTCAATGTCCTAATGACTTTTTCCATAGACAGCAGACGGCACAAGTTTTTTCTGTGGGGCAGTGTTTCATCTTTCGCGGCCGCTTTTTGTGATATTGTATCTGTTATCTGCATTACTTATTATGATAAAATTCCTCTGTGGCTTGATACCATTGTGACTACAATTTTCTTTCTGCTTTTGTGCATGGTTCCGTATATTTTGTGCTGCTATGCGAACACTGTAGCTTTTGCTTATTCTTCTACTGGCAGACTGATTATGACGATTAACAGTTTTGTCTACATCCTTTATGCTTTGTTTATCCTTTTGAATATAAAAACAGGCTGGGTTTTTAAATATGTTAGTGGTGTGGGCTATGTCAGAGGAAATCTCAAAAATATCACTTACGCAACGACACTTTATTATGCCGTACATTCAGTAGGCTGCATGATTGCAAAACGAAAATCCATCCCCAAACGTCTTTTGTTTGTTTTTCTGCTTTATCCTGTTTTTTCACTTGTGGTTTTAAGTTTTCAGATTTTTAATCCCAAAACTATTATGACAGGACTTTCCTCATTTGTAGCCCTATTTTTTGCATATATTACAATTCAAACTGATTTGATTGAATATGATAATGTAACTGGTCTCATGACTGAAACAAAACTAAAAAAGCATGTAACAGATAAAAAAACAGAGGGATTTATATTTGCACTTTCTATCGAGAATATTAACAATCTGATGCAAAATATGGATTCCACGGAAATGAATCAGCTTTTGTTCAGTATTGGAAAAAGTGTTTCCAGCTGTTTCAAAAACTTTTCTTATCATGTTGCTTCAAACAGATTTGCCGGTGTATGTAGTAATATAGAAGAATTATATAAAAATTCTGACCAGATTGAAAAATTTATAAAAGATTTGAATAATAACTATGAAGACATTTTGCCGTCTCCGCTTGATGTTTACTATGTTGGTGTGAGTTTTTCAAAAGGTAATGTTACTTACGAAACAGTTACTGAAGTGATAAACAGCATGTTTGTAAGAGTCAAAAAAGAAGGCGTTCATACACTTCAAGTTTGTGATGAACAGACTCTTTTAGATATGGAACGAAAACGCCAGATTTACAAAATCCTTAAACGCGAACTGAATATTGATTCTAAACAGTTTCAGGTGTGGTTTCAGCCGATTTATTCTGTTCAGGAAAAAAGATTTACATATATGGAAGCACTTTCTCGTTTGAATTTTACAGAGATTGGAAATATTCCGCCTGCTGAATTTGTGGAAGTTGCAGAAAATCGTGGCCTTATTGAAAAACTTGGAAATCTTGTTTTCGAAAAAGTGTGCCGTTTTATTTCTGAAAATAGAGATTTAGTTCCAGCCGTTTCTGTGAATTTTTCAGTTTATCAGATGGTGAATCCTAATATCGTTGAAACAGTCAATTCGATTATGAAAAAATATGATGTTTCACCTCAGAATATCATCATGGAGATTACAGAAAGCATTTTTATTGATGATTTTAACATTGTCCTTGAAAATATGAAAAAACTTTCAGATTTGGGCATAAAATTCTATCTGGATGATTTTGGAACTGGATATTCAAATCTTGCAAATGTCGTAATGCTGCCGTTCTCTGCAATAAAAATTGATAGAAGTCTTGTTTTGATGACTGAAGAAGACAAAAAAGGCGAACGTTTTTTCAGCAACATTTTGAGTACTTTCAAAGATTCCAACTTAAACATTCTTGTAGAAGGGGTGGAAACTTCAACTCAAAATCAAATTGTAGAACAGGCTGGTGCCGATTACATTCAGGGATTTTTGTACAGTCGTGCCATCCCTGAAAAAGATTGTGTTGAATTATTCAAAAATCAGAAAAAATCAAAAAATGTTAATGCAGATGCAAACTAAAAAGTGATGATTTCTTCATAAATCTGAATTGCAAACTGGTCAGTCATCCCCGAAATGTATTCAATAATGCATTTTGTAAAAGATTCATCATCATGCAGTTCAAAAACTGGAATTGTGTTGTATTTTAAAATCGCTTTTTTATCTACAAAACTGTGCTTTTCCGAAATAAACGGTCTGTAAGAAGTATATTTGATGAGCCAGTCTTCAAAAGTCTGACAAAGTTTTGGGTAATGCTGCAAAGCCTGAGCTACACGTCCATTTTCTGCATAAAGTTTTGTTTTTTGCAGTGTCCTGAAAATTGTTCCGATGACATTTTCTGCATAAATAGCAAATTCTCCAAGCCTCCAGTGATTGTAAATCCTTGCAAAATTAAACTTTTTGAGCTCTAAAATAAACTTAAAATATTCATCAGAAAAACAAAGTCCTTTTTCGGGGCTGCTTTGTTCACATAAATCCACAATCAAATCATTAATGAGTGTAGTTGTGTTCACAGCTTTCCCGCTTCTGAGGGCATGCGCACCTTTTCTTTCAAAACCGAGCGTTGAACCAACAATTTCACGTAACTGGCGGTAGGCTGACATATCAAGAATATGATAAGCCCGTGCGTCTTCAATATCCCGTCCCAGATAAGCAATTTTATCTGCAATTTTAACAACACAACCTTCCCATGTAAAAGGCTGGGTAAATCCAGGTCGTTTCATCGAATACAAATCAATGGCTTCTTTTCTGGGTTTTATGCCCTGCTGGTCAATCTCACCGCAATGGCAAATCAAACCGTCGCGCACAGCATAAGTCAAATTTAAAGGCTGTTCCACACCGTTGGGATCCTGAAGCGTTTCAATGTAGTCAGCAAAAAAAAGACTGTTTCTTTCGTGCCAGAATTTTTTGGGAGCATTGTGACCTTGTTTTTGTTCCAGAAGTTTGTTCAAACAATCTTCACCGTGGTGACCAAAAGGTGCGTGTCCAATATCATGTCCCATTGCAATGGCACTGGCAAGCTGTTCATTTAAGCCCAAAAATTTAGAAATTGTCGATGCAACTGAAGCAACGTGCATAACATGTTCCATCCTCGTGCAGATATGGTCATTGTGCGGTGCAAAAAAAACTTGGGTTTTGTGTTTGAGCCTTCTGTACGCCTGTGAATGTAAAATTCTTGTGTAATCTCGCTCAAATTCAGTGCGCACATCATTTCTAGAATAAATAGGAACTTCACGTTTTACAGCTTGTTCCCATTTGTCAGAATTCTCATCAGTTCTTTCGTTAAAAAATGCGTTTCTCATAAAAACTCCGGCAGAATAAATAATTAATCAAGCGCCTGAAGTTCCAGCGCAATTTCTTCCATTTCACGGTCAGTCATAGCAATAGTTTCAGCCACTCGGAAAAGTTCCCGTCGAATACTGTCAGGCACATCAGCATCGTTTTTGTAATGAAGTTCATGCTCCAGACTCGCCCAAAAATCCATTGCAATCGTTCGTAACTGAATTTCTACACGAACATTATGTTCTGTTTTTGAAAGATAAACTGGCACTTCAATAACCAGATGCAGACTTCTGTAACCGCTTTGTTTCGGCTCGCTGATATAATCACTTTCCTGAATCAAAGTAATATCCGGCTGCTTCAAAAGCATCTCACGTACACTGTAAATGTCCGAAATATATGGACAAATTACGCGCACTCCAGCAATATCATTCAAATTCGTCATCATAGATTCAAAAGTTACCGGCAAATGCTTTTTTTCAAGTTTTTTTGCAATGCTATCCGGCGATTTAATTCTGCTTTTGATTGTTTCAATAGGATTTCTTTTGCGGCTTACCTTATTTTCTTTATTTAAGATATCAAGTTTTGTTTCTATCTGTTTGATGGCACTTTCATAAATCATCATAATTTTCTGAAATTGAAATGCCATCTTGTAAAAATCATCAGGATTTGCAGGCGATTGGTTTGGAACTGGAAGAGTTGGCATCGTCAGTTCATCACCAATATATTCTTCATCGTTAGTCATACTCATATAATCAAAAATAACACTAAAAAGTTACAAATACAAGTAAATTTTTTGATTATGAATTCAGCAAAGTGCGGTCAGTCAGTCGCCTTTCACAGCTCGCTCACGCTCGGTCCTATCGGACCAGCCTTACGGCTGCTGTTCAAGCCTCGGTACGCCGTGCAGTTTAAAACCCTGCGCCTTCGTTTTCAAACTGGCGAAATAAAATCAGCTAAAATTTAGTTCGGTACCCAATATCCACACTAAACGCTTTTGCCGCAGTTCCTTTTGCAAATTCCATAAGTTTCACTTTTCCTTGAATATGCAGTTCTCCAGTCAAAAAATCAGTTGAAATATAAGGAGTTATATCAATATTATATCCATTGTCCAGCAAATTTCCTGTTGAAAAATCAAACAAAGATTTGTCAACAAAAGAAAATGCAAGATGACTTCCAATTGTAAACTGTTTTGCACCAAGCATTATAGAATCAGAATAAAAATTTGCATCAAAACCAAGCGTGTCTTCAACAAAAAGCATTTTTCTTACAGTTTCCGGAGGCAGACTGTAAAAACTCAAATTGATATGCAAATTGTTTGTGAAAAATCTAGGTTCAATCAAAAGATACACATCATCTTTACCAACAATTACATTGTTATTGCTCCTAAAAGTTGCATTGTAAAGACCTGCCTGCACGAAAAGTGAAGTAGTGTAGTCGTTTCCAAAAAGCATAGTAGTTCCAGCGTGCCAGTAAAGCTTTTCTACAGCAATAATATAATCTTCCTGATTATTTGCTAGTGGAATACCAAGTCCTAATGCAAAATCACAAGTGAAATATCGAGAAACGCAAGCAGCTCTCAAATCTGCATTAAAAACAAAGAATTTAGAATCTTCATGATTAAAATATAAATAACCTCCAATAGCAATCGGACTTTGATAAAATTTTACTACATCAGAAATTCCAAAACCAAAATGAGGATACAAAATTGAACCTGCAAGTCCAAGATAACTGTCAGAAAGTTTTGAAGTAATCGAGTTTATGCTGAAATAACGCTGCAAAAATACATCAGAACCAATCGGATCATAGGTTCCCATAAAAGCACTGAAATAATTGCTCGCATTTTGTGTCTGTGCACGTGCAATCAGCGAAAGTTCATCAATTTGAAACAAAGATTCAGTTGCGTTAAAAAAATCTTCTGTAATTAAATCTTCTGTATCTACAGAAAACTCAAGATGAGTCCAGAAATTTTCATTTAAATTAAACTGACCTGCAAAAAATGCCTGAAGTTTTAAATCCGGGTCATAATTTTCAACGTCAGGATTTGTACTGTAATTCAATTTTCCTCCAGCATATCCCGAAAAAAATGATGAAGCAAAAAGATAACTGCTGCAGGCTGCTGCCAAAAATAACAATGTTATAGAAGATATTTTTTTATTTAAAAATTTCATAATCGTACAACTCCAAAAAAAAAGTCAGTTTTCCTTTTTTATTATCGGCTGATTAATCAAAAATGTTTAGAAAAATGTTCAAAGAATTATAACCTTTCGAAAGCTGAAACTTTCTTCAATTGCGGAAGAAAACAAAAATTGCGGAAGAAAACAAATAGAATCATTCAAGAACAGTCAATATGCATTATACAATTTTGAAAAAGGTGTGGTATAATTAATTTATATAAGCGAGGTTTATTATGTCATTATCAAAAGATTTTATTTGGGGAGCTGCTACTGCTTCTTATCAGATTGAAGGCGCATGGAATGTTGACGGAAAGGGTTCAAATATTTGGGATGAATTTACTCATCAGAATGGAAAAATAAAGGACGGTTCTACAGGAGATGTTGCCTGTGACCATTACAACCGTTACAAAGAAGATGTAAAACTCATGGCAGATATGGGGCTTAAGGCTTACCGTTTTTCTATCTCGTGGGCGCGCATTTTGCCAGAAGGAACTGGAAAAGTAAATCAAAAAGGGATTGATTTTTATAATCAGCTGATTGATGAACTTTTAAAATACAACATTACACCTCTTATCACACTTTATCATTGGGATTTACCTTATGCACTTTATTTGAAAGGTGGCTGGCTCAATCCAGAAAGCTCTCAATGGTTTTATGAATATGCAAAAGTTGTAAAAGAAAATTTTGGTGACCGTGTAAAAAATTTCATTACTTTCAATGAACCTTCTGTTTTTGTCGGCTGCGGATATCAAGGCGGCATGCATGCACCGGGACTTCAGCTTGGCACAAAAGATTTGCTTCAGATTGGTCACAACATTCTTTTATCACACGGAAAAGCTTTTACAGTGCTGCGCGAAATTCCAGATGCAAAAATTGGAATTACGCTTGCTACACAGCCAAAAATCCCAGTTTCTCCTGCAGATGAACAGGCTGCTTATGATTCATATTTTTATGACGGACTTGGCGGTTTTATCTGGACTATTCAGTATTGGATGGATCCTATTGTTTTTGGAAAATACGGTGAAAATCTTGTAAAAGAAGCTGGAGATATGTTCCCGCAGGTTAGCAGTGATGATATGAATATCATTAATCAAAAAATTGATTTCCTTGGTTTGAATATTTACGAAGCTCAGTATCAGGGAGATTACACACGACCATTTGGCACTGCACACACAGAATTGAATTGGGATGTTTATCCTGACGCACTTAAATGGGGCATAAAACATAATTATAAACGCTACAAGCTTCCAATTATCATTACGGAAAATGGAATGTCAGCACATGACTGGGTTAGTCTGGATGGAAAAGTTCACGATCCTAATAGAATTGACTTTTTGACACGCTATCTGCGCGGTTTAAAATGTGCCGTAGAAGAAGGATGTGAAGTTTCAGGTTATTTCCACTGGTCGTTCATGGATAATTTTGAATGGGCAAGCGGATATAATCCTCGGTTCGGTCTTATTCATATTGATTATAAAACTCAAAAACGCACTCCAAAAGATTCTGCATACTGGTATAAATCTGTAATCGAATCAAACGGCGAAAATTTATAGCTTTTATCAAGTTTTAACGAAGCATTACAAAATTGATATTTCTCATGGTTCTTGCATTGCTCATGCAGAATAATGGTTTTCACTTATTGTTTTCTTCTATAAATATACTTACAATTTTGTTGAATAATTTTGCGTATTTTTGGAGGAATTATGAAATTAACATTAAAATTAGCATGCGTTTTATTGAGTTTTCCGCTCATCTTTGGCTGTGCAAGCAAAGAAAAAGGTTCTCAACAAAATCAACAGAACGATTCACAAACAAATGAGAGTAACGGGGAAACAAAAAAAATGGAATATCTTGAAAAATATCAAATTAGAAACGAAATTGCCTTTGACTGTCCTAAAGAAGTTTCTGAACAGAGAAGCGATGTAAAACTTGGAAAAGTGGATCATGTAAAATATCATTCAAATACATGCAATATGGAACGTGCTTTTTCCATTCTTTTACCGGCAAGTTATGACGGCACAAAAAAATATCCTGTTATTTATTTCCAGCATGGAATTTTTGGAGATGAAAACTGCATGATTAATGATGATAACAATAAATTCCGACAGATTACAGCAAATCTTGCAGCTGACGGACTTGCAAAAGAAGTTATCATGGTTTTTGGTCATATGTATGCTTCCAGCGACCCGAATTTAAAACCTGGTTTTTCAAGCGAAGCTGTTCTTCCTTATGATAATTTTATCAATGAACTTGTAAATGATATAATGCCGTATGTCGAAAAAAATTATGCAGTTTTAACTGGTCGTGATAATACAGCTGTCTGCGGCTTTTCAATGGGCGGTCGGGAATCTATTTTTATAGGATTGCAGCGTTCAGATTTATTCGGTTACATCGGCGCAATTGCTCCGGCTCCTGGACTTGTTCCTGCAAAAGATTGGGCTATGAGTCACGAAGGTCAGCTTTCTGTTGAAAATATGAAATTTGTAGAATCAAATCCACTTCCAAAACTTTTTATGATTTGTTGCGGTACAAGCGATGGAACAGTTGGTCAGTTCCCGAAATCTTATCATAAAATTTTCAAAGATAATGGTGTTGAACATCTTTGGTTCGAAATAATGAGTGCCGACCACAATTCAGTTGCAATTCGTGGTGGTTTCTATCAGTTTATGCTTAGAGTTTTCCAGTAAAACGATGAAGGTGAAATATTATAGATGAAAAAACAGTGTTTTAATCCATACATGCCTTTTTGGGAATATGTACCAGACGGTGAACCTCACGTTTTTGGCGACAGAGTTTATGTTTTTGGTTCGCATGATATGTTTAACGGAGCAGTTTTCTGCCCTAGTGATTATGTCTGCTACTCAGCAAGCATTTCAGATTTAACTGACTGGAAATATGAAGGTGTTATCTATAAAAGAAATCAGGATCCAGCTCAAGACGGAAGAATGGTTTTGTATGCTCCGGATGTAACTCAAGGTCCGGACGGAAGATATTATCTTTATTATGTTTTAGATAAAGTAAGTTTTGTTTCAGTTGCAGTTTGCGATACTCCAGCTGGAAAATACGAGTTTTACGGCTATGTTCATTACAAAGATGGTACAAGACTCGGCGAAAAACAGGGAAATATGCCACAGTTTGATCCTGCCGTTCTCACAGAGGGAAACAAAACTTATCTTTATACAGGATTTTGCGGAAATCACATGCAGGACAGACTTGGAGCAATGGCAACTGTTTTGGGAGCTGATATGCTCACTATCGAAGAAGATTACAATGTCATAGTTCCAGGTGACTGTTATGGTAAAAACACATCTTTTGAGAATCATGAATTTTTTGAAGCTCCTTCTATCAGAAAAGTTGGCGATACTTATTATTTTGTATATTCTTCTGCTGTTATGCATGAACTATGTTATGCCACAAGTAAAAATCCTGTCAAAGATTTTGAATATCGTGGCGTAATCGTAAGCAATTGCGATGTTGGTATTTCATCTTATAAACCTTCAGATATGCCTGCAGCTTATGGAGCAAATAATCACGGTGGTTTTGAAAAAATTAATGGCGAATATTACATTTTCTATCATCGTCATACAAACGGAACTTGGTATAGCCGTCAGGGATGTGCTGAAAAAATTAAGATTGCGGAAGATGGAACTATTGCACAAGTGGAAATCACTTCCTGCGGATTAAATGGCGGACCTTTGCAGGCTATAGGAGAATATCCGGCTTGTATCGCCTGTAATGTTTTTAATACTCAAATGCCGGAAAAATATGTCGGCGGAGAAAAAGCTGCAAAAATCACGCAGGATGGACGCGATGGTGATCAGGAAATCGGTTACATTGTAAATATCCAGAATAATACAACTATAGGATTTAAATATTTTGATTGCAAAAATATCAAAAAACTTACAATTGTAAACCGCGGATATTTTGATGGAGAGTTTGAAGTCCGCACAAAGTGGGATGGCGATGTTCTTGGCAGAATCAAAGTGCAGTATGCAAATTTTTGGGAAGAAAATTCTGCTCAAGTTGCAATTCCAGATGGAGTAAATGCAATTTATCTGACATTCAAAGGATATGGTGCAGGACAGCTTAAATCCATAAAATTTTAATATCAGGAGTGTAAGATATGATTAGAACGGTAGAAACAAAACTTGGAAAAATTGAAGGTTTGCCTGCTGCAGACCCAAGAATTACATCATTTAAGGGAATACCTTTTGCAAAGCCTCCAGTTGGCAATCTGCGGTTTCACGCACCTGTTCCTGTAGAAAAGTGGGAAGGCACGCTTCAGGCTTATAAGTTTGGTCCTATTTCGGTACAGCCAACACCTTATTACAATCCAGATGATTTATATTGCCGCGAATGGTCAGTCGATAAAGATATCCCTATGAGCGAAGACTGTCTTTATTTAAATGTATGGACTCCAGCTGATCTTGAAAAAAAAGATGCACAAAAACTTCCTGTTTATGTCTGGATTTATGGCGGCGGATTTCAAACAGGTTTTACGGCTGAAATGGAATTTGACGGCGAAAGAATTGCAAGACGTGGTATAGTTGTAGTTACACTTGGTTACCGATTAAATATGTTTGGCTTTATGAGCCATCCTGAAATCACAAAAGAAAATCCAGATGCACCTGCAAATTTCGGACTTCTCGACCAGAGAATGGCAATGCAGTGGGTAAAAGATAATATTGAAGCTTTTGGCGGTGATAGCCAGAATATCACAATTGGCGGTCAGTCTGCAGGCGGTGCAAGTGTCCTCACACAGATTCTTAAAGGTTCAGATGGACTTTTTAATCGTGCAGTCTGTCACAGCGGAATGTTCTACATGCCTGGAAACACAGTGATGAATCCAAAGCCGTTGAGCACAGCCGAAGAAATGGGAAAACAGTTTTTTGAATTTTGCGGGGCAAAAAATCTTGCAGAAATGAGAAAATTCACTACAGCAGAACTTCGCAAAAAATGGGATGAATATGGAGGACATGCAAAATCAATTCAAACATGGACACCAGTTCTGGACAACAAATTCATCCATTCAGATTTCTTTTCAGCAGTAGAAAAAAATGATTTTAAATCAGTCCCTATGATGTTCGGCTACACTTCAGACGAATTTAATTTCCAGACACCTGACGGAAAAACCGAAAATCCAATCAAACAGGCAAACATTATGTACCAGCAGTACATGGAAAAACACGGCATTAAAGACAAAAATTATTTTTATCATTTTGATGTTGATATTCCAGGCTGGGACAATCCAGGAAAATTCCATTCAGTAGATTTATGGTTCTGGTTTGAAACATTAGCAAAATGCTGGCGTCCATTCACAGGAAAACATTATGATATAGCCAGAAAAATGTGCAATTATTTATGTAATTTTATCAAAACAGGCGACCCTAATGGAAAAGACTGTGACGATTCTCAAATGCCATTCTGGGAAAATTTTGATTCTTCCAGAGAAAATTCTATGAAATTTGAAGTATGATTTATTTCAAGGTGTGAAAAATTTTATTTTTTTGATAAAGTAAAATATACATTATTTATTTTTTATTTTGGGTGGCTTTTTGTTTTGTTTGTTCCTTTCGACAATCTCAGGATCAAACAAAACAAAAAACAGGCTATTCGCCCTTCGCTAACGCTCATCCGCTTCCCTCGCTTCGCTCAGTCCAGTGGACTGCTTCGCAGGGGCTACTATCCTTGCCACGGTTTAAACAAGAGATTGAATTTTAAAGATTTAAGTAAAAAATAATGGAATAAATCAAATATTATTTTTTTTTGATTTTTTTTTATAATTTTACTTGAAATCTATTGTTTTCGGTATATAATATTTTAATATGAGTGATTATCTTGACCCAAATAACGAAGAACTCTTAAAAGATTTCTTTGCTGAAGCTGAACAGCAGGTAGAACAGCTGGAAAGTAATGTTCTTGTAATAGAAAACGACCCTTCAAATCATGAGGCTATTGATGAAATTTTCCGTGCAGCTCATACTTTGAAAGGCGGTTCTGCAACAGTAGAGATGATGGAACTTTCTCATTTTACACATACTGTAGAAGATGTGCTGGATGAAATTCGTTCTGATAGATTGAAAGTTGACGAAGATGTAGTTGACGTTTTGCTTACTTCTATAGATGTTATCAAAGCTATGCTTGAAGCACGGCAAAACGGAAGTGTTTATCAAGAAAACATTGATGATCTTGAAAATAAACTACATGCATATATTCCTCAAAAAGGAGATGCAAAACCGAAAACTTCTGCACCAAAACCAGCTCCTGTTTATGCACCGGCGCCAGTTGCAACACCAGTTCAAACTGCTCCTGCTCAAAGTTCCGGCATGATTTTACCGGATTTGTCAGAAGCCGAATTCGCTGAATTAAAAGAAACTTGTGAAGGTTCTCAAAAACTTTGGTGTGTTGCCGTTAAATTTGATGAAAATAACCCTATGAATACTGTTGGCGGTATTCAGGTTTTCGCAGCTCTAAAATCAGTTGGAAATGTTCTTAAAACAGTTCCCGATTTTGATGCACTTTACGAAGATCAGTTCTATGAAGATGTATTTTATTATATTGCTACAGAAGCCGATGGTTCCCAGCTTGAAGATGCATCGTTTTTAAGTGATGTTACATTGATAACTGATGCACATTATCTTGTAGATAATACAACTGGTACAGCTTCTGATGTTTCTCAGCCGGCAGCTCCAGTTCAAGCATCATCTGTTGTTTCACCTGCATCTTCTGCTCCAATTACACCGTCTCTTGATTTACCGCAAGGAAATATGTCAGATGCTCAGAATGATTTATTGAAAGATATTTTGAATGATAATATTCTCAAACCTGAAACTTCAAAAGCTCCTGTAGCAAATTCTGCAGAAAATGATTCAAAACCGGCTGAAATAAAAGAAGTTAAAGAACAGAAAAAAGCTGAACCAAAAAAAGAAGGTGTTCACCCGCAACAAGGTTCTATTCTTCGTGTAGATTCTAGACGAATTGATAATCTTATGAATCTTGTTTCGGAAGCCGTTATAAACAAAGCGTCTTTCAATCAGCTTGCAATGCAAAATGCAAGTGAAATTTCACATTTCCAGACTTTGGAAGCTGAATTCAAGGAAAAACTTCATTCTCTGTTTGATAAACTTCCAAATTATATTGAAGAAGCGAAAAATGGAGCTTCAGTGAATGAAATCAGAAAAAATATTATGCAGGAATACAGCAATCTTGGAAATATTTTTGATGAATATGAAGCTGAGACAAAAAGCATTTACGCAAAATTCCGTTCTTACACTCAAAACCTTGGAACAATTGCAGGCGATTTACAGGAAGGCGTAATGAAAATCCGAATGGTTCCAATCAATCAGATTTTCAGCCGTTTCCCTCGTGTAGTCCGCGATTTGCAAAGAGATTTAAACAAAAAGATTGATTTGGTTATCGAAGGTGAAGACACAGAACTTGATAAATCAGTAGTAGAAGATTTGCTTGACCCGATTATGCATTGTGTGCGAAATTCTGTTGACCATGGAATTGAAATGCCGGACGTGCGTGTTGCAAATGGCAAACCTGAAACTGGAACAGTTTTACTTAAAGCATCAAATGAAGGAAATATGATTGTCATTGAAATCAAAGATGATGGTGCTGGAATTGATGTTGAGAAAGTGAAACGAAAGGCAATAGAAAAAGGTCTTATTCATCCAGATAAAGTTCTTTCAGATCAGGATGCTTATCAGTTGATAATGCAACCAGGTTTCTCTACGGCAGACAAAATTTCAAACATTTCTGGACGTGGTGTAGGTCTTGATGTTGTAAAAACAATGATTCAGAACCTGAAAGGAACAATTTCTGTCAATTCGGCAAAAGGAAAGGGAACTTCTTTTATCATAAAACTTCCATTGACTTTGGCGATTATTCAAGGTCTTTTGGTTCGTGTAGGACGCGAAGTTTACTCAATTCCGATTGCAAATGTTATTGAAAGTCAGTGCATAAATATCAAAGAAATAAATCATATTGATAATTATGAAATCATGAATGTGCGAAATGAAGTTATCAGCATTTTGCGTCTTTCAAGGCTTTTTGGCATAAAAGAAACTGTTCAGTCAGATGAATGTTATATTGTAATTGTTGGTTCGCAGGAAAAGAAAATCGGTGTTATGGTAGATGCTTTAATCGGTGAAGAAGATGTAGTAATCAAACCACTGAAAGATCAGTTTACAAATTCACCGGCCATTGCAGGAGCTTCAATTCTCGGTGATGGTTCTGTTTCTTTGATTATTGATGTAAGTCAGTTGCTTGAACTTGGAGTAAAACAGGAACTTCTTGCACAACAGCAAAATCAATATATGTAACAGGTCAATATTAGGAGTATTTTTATGGAACTAGAGAATAAAACGCTTGTGGCTACTGATGTAGCTGAACAGGTTGAGCAGAAAAATGAAAATGCAACTGTTATTGATTTTAAAATGGTTACTTTTTCATTGGCAGATAAAGATTACTCAGTTGATATTATGTATGTAAAAGAGATTGCAAAAGCAGGTCGTTTTACATATGTGCCAAATACTTTGCCTTTTGTGCTTGGCGTTTACAATCTTCGCGGTGAAATCATCCCGATTCTGGATTTACGTTTGTTCTTTAATATTGAAGTTCCACCGCGTGATGAAAACAAACTTGAAAATATGATTATTCTTACTGTTGATGATCAGATTTTTGGTATTGTTGTAGATAAAATCGATAAAGTAGTTGGTGTTCAAAAGAGTACCATTCAACCGCCACATCCTCTTTTTGGTGATATTAACATTAAATATATTGACGGTGTTGTTGAAAGTAACAACAGACTTTATGTTCTTTTGGATGTAACAAGAATTTTCTCTTCAAAAGAATCTTATGATTCAAATAAGAATGAAGTTCTTAAGTCTCAGTATTCAAAACCACAAACTGTTTTTTCAAAATCTGCAGGCGCACCTTCTGCTCCAGTTTTGGCAGCTGCTCAGGAAAAATCTGCTTCTGATATTGCAAAGGGAATTACACAGCCTACTGCAAAACCTGTTTCAGTTGATTTGAAATTTATAGAAGATAGTTTACAAAAATATTCAAAGTTTTTTGTAACATCTGTAAATAAATCCTGGGTAAATCATCGTTATGAAGAATGGAAAAAAATCAAAAACGAAGATAATCCTCAGATTAATAATGAAAAAGATTCTGCTGAATTTTTAAAAACATTCTGGTCAACCTGTTCAGAAGCTTGGTGGACAAAAGAATATGCACAGAATCTTGAAAAAGCATTGCCTGATAATTCTGCAAAACAGATTATTGTATGGAATCCAGGTTGTGCAAAGGGAATAGAAACTTATTCGTTGGCTTGTGTTCTAAAGAAACGTTATCCTGCTGCAAGAATTAGAATTTATGCTCAGGATATTGATTTATTGAGCGTTTCAAATGCAGCTTTGCTTTCTGTTCCAAATAATTTGTCTACAGATTGGTATGCTCCATTTTTGACAAAAAAGGCAAATGGAGAGTATACTTTTAGTCAGGAAATAAAAGAAAGTATTATGTTTGAATATCACGATTGTAAAAACACGAATGCTCTGCCAATGGTAGACATCATTTTTGCAAGGGATATTCTTTCTTTACTTGACGGGAATGCTCAGGAAACTGTTGTTTCTGACTTCTTGGAAAAAATGAAAGGTAATGGTATAGTTATTATTGGTGAAAATGAAGCTATGCCATCAAATTTCAGGTTTGGCGAAAAAACTGTAGACAAAATAGTTGCTTATGGCAAGGATTAAAAAATATAGGAGATAAATATGCGAGTAGAGTATATTAATCCATTTGTTGAAACTTCTTTTAGAGTACTTCAAGAAGTTCTTGGTGGTGCAGAAGTAAAACGTGGGGATTTGTATTTAAAATCAACTGCTATGCCAGTTATGGGAGTTGCTGCTTTGGTTGGTCTGGCAGGTGATGTAGAAGGTCGTGTTCTTTTTGATATGACTATGGAAACTGCTTTAAATATTGCTTCTGCAATGAATGGTGAGAAATTGCCAGAATTTGATGATTTGGCAAAAGCTACAATCAGTGAATTGGCAAATTTGATTACTGCTCAGGCTGTTACAAAGTTGCATGAATTGGGATTCCGATTCGACTTGACCCCTCCAGCTCTTTTTGTTGGTCAGAAAATGGAAATTGCTGCTTTGGGTGGAACTACAGATAGCGTTGAAGCTTTAATTGTACCTCTTCTTTCAGATTGTGGTAAAATTGAAGTTAATGTTTCTATTAGGGAACGTGCTTAAAAAAAATAAATAGAGCAATTTATTTGCTCTCTTAGGAGACAATATGAAAACAACACAAGATTATCCAACTATCAATGACCGTCCACCTGAAGGAAAAAAAGCAGATGGAACTCCATATAAAGTTTTAGTTGTAGATGACTCAATGTTCGTTGCAAAACAGCTTAGTCAGATTCTGTCAAGCGAATGTTACGAAGTAATTGCAACTGCGGCTGATGGAAAAGAAGGTGTTGATAAATATAAAGAATTATGTCCAAATGTTGACCTTGTAACTATGGATATTACAATGCCAAAAATGGATGGAATTACTGCTTTGGAACAGATTATGGCTTTTGATAAAAATGCGAAAGTTGTAATGGTTAGTGCTCTTGGTAAAGAAGAACTTGTAAAAAAATCTTTGATGACTGGTGCTAAGAGTTACATTATTAAACCTCTGGACCGCAAGAAGGTTTTGGAACGAATTGCAAAAGTTTTGCAGTAGTTTTCAATTAAAACTTTACAGATTTGAAATATAAAAAAAGGCAGGAAATTGAGTATATCCTGCCTTTTTTCATTGTTTAATAAAATCTTTTAAAACAGCTCAGTCAAAGTTTTGTGATTGTATTCCTTATCACGACATATATCTTAAATTTTTTTAGAAAAAGTGTTTTTCTAATCTGCTTTGCTGGTCCAGTTTATTGCCATTTGCCTTAATTCAGCTGAAGAAGTGCAGTGAAGTTTTGCTTTGATATTTTCTTTATGTGTATCAATAGTTTTAATACTTAGATTAAGTTTTTTTGCAATATCCACTGTGCCTAAACCTTTTCCAATCAGTGAAAAAATTTGTAGCTGCCTGTCGGAAAGTGTAGAAATTGTTGCAAATTTATCAGAATTTTCAGAATCTCCCTGTAGAAGTTCTTTCATTCTGTTTTTTTCGTTTTCACTCAAATAAATTTCACCATTTCTTACTGTTTTAATGGCATTTATAACTTGTGATTCAGCTTCGGCTTTCATGATGTAACCTTTTGCACCGGCTTTTAAAGCACGTTCTGCATAAAAACGTTCATCATGCATTGAAAGAACAAGAATTTTTATGTGCGAATTGAACGAAAGAATATCTTTAATCAATTCAAGTCCATCTTCCTGTCCCAGATTTAAATCGAGAATCACTAAATCTGCTGTTGTTGTGTTCATCAAATCGAGAGCTTCGATTCTGTCTTTTGCCATTCCAACAACTTTAAAATCTTTTTGAGTTTCTATGAGTTGTGCTAGTCCGCGACTGAAAAGCGGATGGTCATCTATAATAATAACTGAACATTCCATAAAAATAATTATACCACAAATTCAAAAATATTGTATAATTATTTATATGCGTATAGGATTGTTTTTAAATCTTTTAGATGAAGAATATCAGATATCTGTATACAAAGGTATCGTAAAAAAGGCAAAAGAACATGGGGTTGAAATAGTTTGTTTTCAACAAGACAATAAAAATATGTCAATGGAGGAACTTGTTTCTCAATTTCCAAAAAAACATTTTTTTAATGTAGATGGAATAATTTTACTAACGTCTGTTATTACTGATAATTTTGCTTTTTCAAAAAAAGAAGATATTCAAAAATATTGGGAAAATATTCCTGTCATTTCTGTAGGACAAAAAATCAAAAATGTTCCTTCTTTAATGATTGAAACCGATGAGTCAATGAAAGAACTTGTGGAACATCTTATTTTAAAACACAATTACAAAAAATTTTTGTATATTGGAGGAAGTCCTAAACACCACGATGCTATTTTACGAGAACAGATTTTCAAAAAAACTCTTGATGCATATCAGCCATGGTTTTCTGATTTGCAATATACGATAAAATATGGTTTTTTTTTGGAGCATGTAGCTATTCAAGCTTTGGAAGAATATCTGCAGGAAAATGATGATAATCTGCCTGATGTCGTAGTTTGTGCAAATGATAATATGGCACTTGGAATTTATAAATTTTTCAAAATGAATAGCGAAAGATTAAACATGAAAGAATGTGCCGTAACTGGTTTCGATGATGTTCCTCAAGCAAAATTTGAAATTCCAGCTTTGACAACAATTCATCAACCTTTAGAAGAGATTGGTGAAAAATCATTGGAATTGATTAAAGAATTTGTTGAAAAAAAATCAGTAAGTGATGAAACTTTCATTGAATCAAAAGTGATGTATAGAAATTCCTGTGGATGCAATTCTGATTTACTAAAACAAACAGAAGATATATTAATAGAACAGAATAAAAATAATGATATGCAAAAATTTTTAAAGCATATTCAGTCAAAATATGTTCGTTCTGAAAATATTTTGCGAATTGTAAACAGAATTGCTCAGCAGATGAATAATATTTCCTCTATTGACGGATTGAATTATGTGATATCTGAAAATATTTCACAACTTGAAGTTACTAGTTTCTGCATTTTGAAATTTAAAGAATATGAATTAAAAAAATCAGTAAAAAATAATCAATTATATGTTCTTCCTATTTATGTTAAAAGAAATAAAAACGAATTTTTTGATTTTTCAAAAGGAAAAACTATTACTTTTGGAGATTTTTATCA
>SAMEA3663026__coassemble_408_pt1 | contig 25625 bp, 15 predicted proteins | sample SAMEA3663026__metabat2_high_PE_017 | metagenome-assembled genome bin SAMEA3663026 (sample SAMEA3663026) | pig gut metagenome | biome: pig gut; feature: pig-associated habitat; material: faeces | place: France | collected 2012
CCAAATCGACACCAGTGACTTTTAAAACTGTCACCTTTTTTGGGTGCATATCACTGTTTTAATTAAGGTCTGTCCCTGTTTTAATTAAGGTCTGTCCCTGTTTTAATTAAGGTCTGTCCCTGTTTTTATCAAGGTCTGTCCCTGTTTTATTTTGGTAAATTTTCGCCAGTTGGGTGTGGTTGGTGCAGGGTTTTAAGGTGAACAGCGCACCGAGGCTTGAACAGGCGACGAAGTCGAGTCCGAAGGACCGAGCGGATAGCGAGCTGTGAAAGGCGACTTGGAAAGTTATGGTTTGCTGAGAATTTTATCAAAAATATTTTCGCTCTTATTTCGTTCTTATTGATTGAAAAAACGCTTATTTTAATATACAATTTTATGAATATCTTTATGCCATCATGTTTTATTACGTTTGATGTGCCTATGAAGAAGATTTTTATTTTTGTGATTTTTGGAGGAAAAAAGTGGCTCATTGTGTTGTTCCTGAAGCAGAAGCTATTTTGGATAAGGAATTTCCTGTTTTAGATAAAGGTTTTGTTCGTCTTGTTGATTATTTTGGTGGTGACCAGAGAATTGTTCAGTCTGCAAGGGTTTCTTATGGTGAAGGAACAAAAACTGTCAGTCAGGATGGTGCTTTGATTGATTATCTTTTGCGTCATCAGCATACTTCTCCTTTTGAACAGGTTGTTATGACTTTTCATGTAAAAATGCCGATTTTTGTTGCACGTCAGTGGGTTCGTCACCGCATGGGAAGAATGAACGAAGTTTCTGGACGTTATTCTATTATGAAAGAGGAATTTTATGTTCCTCAGGAAGATAAGGTTTCGCCTCAAAGTGTAAATAACAAACAAGGTCGTGCATCTGAAGCTTTTGATAAGCAGACTGCTGAAAAAATAATTCAGCAATTGTCAGAAGGTCAGAAAGAAGCTTACGAAAATTATTCTGAATTGATTGATGCAGGACTTGCACGAGAGATTGCCAGAATTAATCTTCCTTTGTCTTTGTATACGGAATTTTACTGGCAGATGGATTTGCATAATCTTTTTCACTTTTTGAAATTGCGTCTTGATTCTCACGCTCAATATGAAATTCGTGTTTATGCGCAAGTTTTGCTTGAAATCTGTAAAAAAGTTGCTCCTATGGCTACTGAAAGTTTTATCAATCATATGAATGAAGGTGTAAATTTTAGTGGTGAAGAAATGAACGCTTTGCGTGCTGTTTTAGACGGTAAGGAAAATCCTTTGCAAGGCAAAAAACTTGAAAGATTTAACGAAAAAATTAAAACTGGAGTTCAGTTGTAGTCTTATGAAACGGATTTTATTTTTTTTATTCATTTTGAGCAGTTTTTTTCTGATTTCCTGTAAAGATAAGGTGATTGGGTATTCTGTAGTTTTATGGAATATTCCTGAGCAGAATATAAAATCTGGCGATGTTTTGCCTGTTTACATTAAATCTAATATTTCTCACGTGTATATTGCTGGAAAAAATCTTGATCTTAAACAAGATGAGCAGAAAATTGAAATTCCGTTGTGGCAGTTGACTGAACCTGTTAAAAAAAGCAAATTATCTTCTATTGTAAATAAATATCAGGAGAATGCCAGAACTTATGCCAGTGTAAAAACTGATGGACTTCCTTGCCGTGCTGAACCTGTTAATACAGCAAAGCAGGTTTATCGTTTGCGAAAAGGTGAAATCATCAAAATTTTGTATAAAGGTAATGGTCAGTCTCCTATGACTGGCGGTAAACCTCTTCCAGGCGATTGGTACAAGATTTTGACTGACAATGGTACGACAGGCTGGTGTTTTTCGTATAACCTTGATTTGTTTGAAACTGATGATGAAGGTAACAGAATTGGTGGAAATGATTTTGTTGATGAAGTGGAAGATGATGAAATCTACAGACTAATTGTTTCGAATGTCTGGTATCCTGATGAATTCAGAAGTTTGATTGATTCTGGTGATATTGATTTGTCGAAAATCCATCCTTCTTATAAATTTACGATTGATGAAGAGAATAAAAAAGTCACTTTGAATACTCAGAAAATTCATGAAAGTTGGGTTTATGAAGGATATTCAAAAATTGATGATCGTGAATATCAGTTGAAAAATATTTCTATCAAAATTATTTATCGAAAAGCAGATTATATTGTTGTGCGTTACACTGACGAAACTGGAAAACCACAGGATTTGAATTTTGTTACGATAAAAGAAGATCTGAATGAAATTATTTCGAACGAAAAGCAGCGTCGTAGTGAAGAACTTATGAATCTATGGTACAAAGGTCCTTATTCAAGTCAAAGTTATGGAAAACTTTCGTTTACAGAAGACAATCTGTTTAAATGGACTGGATTTAAACTTCTTGTGCCATCTGTTATTCCTGCTGGTACCAAAAACACAGGTGTTGCACAGATAAAATATTCTCTTTCTAAATCTTTGAAAAAAGATTATGACGGAATTGTTACGTTTGTTTTTGACGGTTCGTCACAGGAAATTAATTTTCTTTATAAAATGGATGACGGCGGATTGAAACTTGAAGATACGATTGGTGCTTCATTTAAAGGAAATCAGATTACTTCTCGAGGCGTAAGTCCTGTAATTATTTTCTTTAAGCGAACGTATTAGTCAAATGGCTGAAATTGCGCCATTTGACTAAACTTAAAGTTTCTTGCGAAACTCTTTTATTTACTGTGTTTTTTTTTCATTTGAAAATGACGGCAAAAAAAATCTGTGTCAAAAATTTCTGTTGAAAATCATTGGTTTTCTTGTTATAATTGTAAAAATTTTTATACGGAGTATTACATTATGCTAACTGGTCGTCATTTGATTCAGCCTGATGATTTAACGGTTTCTGAAATTGAAGAAATTTGTAAATTGGCTGAACAGATTATTGTTGATCCTAAATCGTTTCAAGATGTGTGTCGCGGGAAAATTCTTGCGACACTTTTTTTTGAGCCAAGCACTAGAACAAGGCTTTCGTTCGAGGCTGCAATGCTTCGTTTGGGCGGTTGTGTGGAAGGTTTTTCAGATGCTGATAATACTTCGTCGGTAAAAGGTGAAACTTTGGCTGATACCATTCGTGTTGTTTCAAGTTATGCTGATATTATTGCAATGCGCACTCCAAAAGAAGGAGCTGCTTTGCTTGCAAGTAAATATTCGGCATGTCCAATTATTAATGCAGGCGATGGTGGTCATTATCATCCAACTCAAACTATGACAGATTTAGTTACTATCAGGCAGCTTTTGGGTTCACTTGAAAATCATACTGTTGGTTTTTGTGGCGATTTGAAATTTGGAAGAACAGTTCATTCTCTTGCAGAAGCTCTCCGTCATTTTAAAGGCAATAAATTCATTTTTATTAGTCCGAAAGAACTTTCTGTTCCTGATTATCTGATTACAAATGTTTTGGAACCAGCTGGTGTGCAATACGAGATTGTGGAAAGTCTTGATCAGGTGATTGGTGAACTGGACATTTTATATATGACTCGTGTTCAAAAAGAAAGGTTTTTCAATGAACAGGATTATATCCGTCTAAAAGATAGTTATATTCTTGATAAAGAAAAAATGACTTTGGCAAGAAAAAATATGATTGTACTTCATCCTCTCCCGCGCGTAAATGAAATCACTCCAGAGGTTGATAATGACCCTCGCGCTGCATACTTTAAGCAGGTAAAATACGGAATGTATGCGCGCATGGCTTTGATTGCAAAACTTACTGGTTCGTTGTAATGAGATTTTCAAGTTTTCGAGGTTAATATGTTGAACGTAAATACTATTAAAAATGGTCTTGTAATTGATCATATTCGTGCTGGCAGCGGCTGGAAAATTTATCAGTGGCTTGGACTTGATAAATCGCCTTTTACTTCTTGTCTGATTCAAAATGTTCCTTCTGAAAAATCTGGAAAAAAAGATATAATCAAAATCGATAATATAATCAACATTGATTATTCGGTTTTGGGATTTATTGATCCTGATATTTGTGTAAACGTAATTGAAAATGAAAAAATTGTCAGAAAAATAAATATGTCGCTGCCTTCAAAGGTTCAGGGAGTTTTCAATTGCAAAAATCCACGATGCATTACGCAGACTGAACATTATGTGAAGCCAACTTTTATTCTTTCTGATAAGGCAAAAGGGATTTACAAATGTGAATATTGTGATACTTTGTATGTTGCTGGTAGTGAAAAATAAAATTCTGTGCGTTTGACGAAAGTTTTATTTTTGGGGAAAATAAGGTCTGTCTCCATTTAAACCGTGGCAAGGATAGTAGGGGCGCCGAAGGCGGCCACTGGACTGAGCGAAGCACAGCATGTGAAAAATCTTGATTTCACTTGAGTTTTGGTACGTATTATTCAAATGGCTAAGATCGCGCCATTTGAATAAACTTAGAGTTGCTTAGGAAACTCTTCTATATTTACTGTTCGCTTAGCGCGGACAAATCATAAACTTTCGAAAGTTCAAACTTTCTTCAAGTTTATGATTTTTTGGTACGTATTATTCAAATTTTTACTGGAATTTATAGTTTCATCACAGTAAACCATATTTACCAAAACTCACGGCTCGTGCGAACTTAACATTCAGCGGTGAATAAATATTCAGCACGAGCCAGCGGAGCGAGGGAAGCGGCTGGAGCGATAGCGGAACCCCGAATAGCGCGAGTTTGCAATGCAAACTCGGGACGAGAAATGCTATGCATTTCTCGCTTTTTTTGCGAAGCAAAAAGCCACCCAAAATATAAAAACTTAAAAAATGCATATTTGTTTTCTGAGGAAACGTATGAATAAATGCCTTTTGATTTATAATGCAAGACTTTTGGACGAAGCTATGGATACTCCAGGAGCATTGCTTGTTGTTGATTCTAAAATCCGTTCGGTCTTTCAAGGTTATTTTACTTCTGCTGATACTGTAGAACAAATGGCTCGCGCTGTAATGAAAGAGGACGGCATTGATGAAAATTTTCCTCTGGAGCTTTTTAATGCAAGAAATTTGACTTTGACGCCAGCATTTATTGATATGCATGTTCATATGCGTTATCCAGGTCAAACTGCAAAAGAGGATTTAAATACTGGGCTTCACGCGGCAGCTTCTGGTGGTTACGGAACTGTAGTTGCTATGCCAAATACAAATCCTGTGGTTTCTTCTTTTGATACTGCTATGAAAATTGAACGTGAGGCGGCTGCTTTGGGAATTACTCATCTTTTTCAGACGGTGAGCATTACAAAAGATTTTGATGGCAAAGATACAAGTCACCTTGATTATATCGATAAAAAATTTATTCCTGTTATTACTGAAGATGGCCGCGATGTGCTAGAAAGTTCTGTTATGCTTGAAGGCATGACAAAAGCGAGCGAAAAAGGAATTGTTGTGAGCTGTCATTGTGAAGATGTGAGTCTTGCAAAAATGGCTCGACCGTTCCGTCAGAAAGCACTTGAACTTATGGAAGAAACGGGGCTTTCTGCATGGGGATATGATGAAATTGATTTTGATGATGAAGAAATTTCTGATAAAGTAAATCAGATTGATTTGGAACTGACAAAAGCAAATGAAATTCTTGCGCTGGCTGAAGATTTGGCTACGGTCAGGAATATTATGATTGCAAAGCAGGCTGAATGTCATGTTCATCTGGCTCATGTAAGTACTGCAAATGCAATTATGGCTATTCGTGAAGTAAAAAACTCTGTTCTGGATGAAGATTTATGTTTTTTTGCGGATGAGGCTGTTGCTTCTTATCAGGCATTTGAAGAAGAAGTCCCTTTTGTTCCTGCTAAAAAAAATGATTCAGGTTTCGCTGTTACCTGTGAAGTAACACCACATCATCTTGCACTTTGTGGAACAGAAGAACCTTATATCAGAGCTCTCGTGAATCCTCCGCTTCGTAGTGAGGAAGACAGAATTGCACTTCTGGAAGCTTTGCGTGATGGTACTGTGGATGTTATTTCTACCGACCATGCTCCGCATACTTTTGAAGATAAAGCGGCGGGAAGCCCTGGTTTTACAGGACTTGAAACTGCTTATGGAGTGTGTAATACAGTTTTGGTGAAGGAAAATCAGTTTAATCCCAAACGTCTTTCTCAGCTAATGTCCGCTAATCCTGCAAGAATTCTTGGACTGCAAAAAGGTCTTCTTCAGTCTGGATACGACGCTGATTTAACGCTTGTTGATCCAGACGAGAAGTGGATTGTTGATTCAAGTCTTTTTTACAGCAAAGGAAAAGCTACTCCATTTGAAGGAAGAACTCTTACCGGTTGTGTAAAAGGGCTTTTTATTGACGGTCGGCTGGTACTTGAAAAATAATACTTTTTTTAATATCCCAGAGTTTACAGTCAATCTGACTTTCAGGAATTTCAAAGATTTTTGATGCTGTTTTCCTGTAACAGTTCAATTGGCTGTAATATTTCTGCGGATTTAAGTTTTCTGAATATTTGTAGTCCACAATTGTGTAAGTTTTATCTTCATTTTGAAAAATTAAGTCAAAAAGTCCTGTGATAATGGCTCCGTTGTCAAACATTTTTGTTTTCCATTCTGAACGTACAAATCTGTTATTGTTTTTTGCGTCTTGAAGTTTTTTTCCGATTTCTGATTCTGCAAAATCTTTTACAAATTGAATGCATTCACCTTTTTTGGTCTGAATTTCATTTTCTGTCAGATTTTTGAATAAAGAAACTGGTGGTTCAAAAGTCTGCGGATTTACATTTTTTATAAACGCTTCTAAATAGGCATGGACAAGAACACCAAAATCTGCCTGACTGAAAACTGATTTTTGAAGTTTTTCTTCCTCGTTTTCATTCTGATAGAGAAGTAATTCATCTTCATCCATTTCGTCCTGGTCATTTTGATTTTGAATTTGCTTATAATTCTGACTTTGTGAAAGATTTTGTACGTTTTGTATTTTTGCTATATTTTTGAGTTTATCCATTTCACCAATCTTACTTGGCGAAATTCTTAAAACAGGCTTACAAGTATATTCGATTATTTCTGCATTTTCAAAATAACTGCTGCTTTTTTCTATAATCTTGTGCCGTTGTTCTTCTGTAGTTTCATTTTCGTTTTTAGAACTTATGTCCTGGAAAGTAACAGGATTTATATTTTCAAAATCGAAAGGAAGTGACTCTTTGTATGAAATATCGTTTTCAAGAGAATCACCATAATTTTTGGTAACAAGGTTTTCAAAAATTTTTGCTTTCTGGTTTATTTCTTCTTTTGGTTCTTTTGCTTGTGGATTCCATTTTCCCATTACATAGATGTCATCTATTGCACGTGTAATTCCAACATAAATCAATCTTCGGAATTCCGCTAATTCCATTTTTTTGGAAAGAAGTTCCTGCTGCATTACAAAAAAGTTTTTTACGCCCGATTCTGGTTTTACAGACAGTCCTGAATATTTATCAAAAAAGACTTGTGATTTTTCTGATGAAAATGAATAGCCTGTACAGCCCCACAAAAAAACGTGTTTAAACTGTAATCCTTTGCTTTTGTGAATTGTCATGATTTTGACAGCACCGCTCCTTTCCAAAGGATATGTTATGTCTTTTGTGTTTATGTCGGCATCTTCGGAAGAGAATGTTGATTTTAATAAATCAAGTTCATCGATAAACCAAGAAACTGTTTTGTCATTTTCTTCGGAACGGCGTGCAAGTTCAAAAATCATGTCAAACTGTTCTGCACAAAGTTCAGTCTGTTTATTTAAATAAGTTTCATATTTATAGCCTGTCTGATTCCATAGCATATCAAGAGTTTTTGTGATTTTTTGTTGGAGAACTAATGATCTGTTTTGAACATAAAAATTTTTTGCTTCGATAAATTTTAAAAATTCATTCTGTGATAAATCTTTTTGAATTTCGCAGTCAAAATCGGCAATCGGATCAAAAACAAAATCATAATCAGTGGAATCAATAAGATAAGAAAGAATTATTTCGATTGAATTTTCATTAAGTCCGCACAGAGGAGAGGCGAGGTAAGCGCAAAATGCATTTACATCGGACGGATAAACACAAATTCTCAAAAAATTATAAAAATCGTTTATGATTCCGTCTTCGAAAATGTTTGTAAACTGATCCACTTCGTAAGGAATGTTAAAATGACTTAAATATTTTGTGATTAATCCTCGGTGAGTTCTACTTCTGTCCAGAATTGCAAAATCTCCCCAGTTTATTTTATTTTGCTTTTCAAGATTTTCTGAATCTGACGAAGCTGAAGAATCTGATGAAATTGATGAATTAGCTAGCTGATAAATTTGTTTTGCCATATTGTAGGCGAGCTGTTCATCAGGGTGAATAAATTTTTCCAACGGAGTTTTGTTAACTTTATTTTCATCAGCAATTTTTTTTGTATCGATAAATTTAAAATGAATTGGTACGTTTTCTTTTGTAAGTTGAGGAAGTTCCATTCCATTTTTTTGAGCGTCTTTTGTGTAATATGCTTCGTAATCCTGGGGCATGGAATTGTCTTCAAAAATGCCAAATCCATTTTTAAAAATCAGATTGAAAGATTGAACAGTTTGAGCTGCAGAACGGTAGTTGAAAGTCATCGGTACAAGAAGATTTTCACCGTTTTTGGTGAGTTCGTTGAAAACTGAAACATCGGCACCTCTGAATTTATAAATGGACTGCTTTTCATCGCCAACAAAAAAGAGTTTTTCTGGTTCCCGGTTATCTTTGATAATTTTTCCAGTTTGATTTTTCTGAATTATCTGTTTATAAACATCTTCGTTTTGATTGATTTGAAAATCTTCGTTTACTGAAAGCAGATAAAGTAAATCGCGGTTTTTGCTGTTGTTATCTTGAAATTCATCAATCATGATTTTTTTGTAAGCCTGAATTTCTTGAGTGCGGATATCCTGATTTTCAATAAGAATTTTGAGTGCCAAAGCAGACACGTCGTTGAAAGTAAGGTTTCCACTGGCACGTTTTGAAGCGTTCACTTCGGCTAAAAAATCATCAAAAAGTTCATAAAGGGAAGTGATTGCCTGAAGTTGTGAAAAATAAGCAAAAATGGAATCAATCACTGGTAATAGTTCATTTTTTATGATTGTGATTTTTGTATTTGCTTTTGTGCATTTTCCTTTCATTGAAGACAAATCGTTTATGTCCTGAGAAAATTTTTCAAACTGTGCCTGTAAATTTATGATGAAATCAGTGTCATTAATATTTTCGCTTGTAATGGTGAGTCCCTGAAAATTCTGTGCGTAAAAATCGAAAATCTCACAAGCTTTTTTTTGATATTCAGCGTATTTTTTCGGATCTGAATTTGCTTCCATCTGTTCAAAAAATTCATCTATAAGTTTTTGGAAATTGTTTTTTCCAGGAAGATTATCTTCGGAAAGCGGCTGCTCATCAAAATAATATTGAAATGCCATCATCAGCTGATTTAACTGAATTGGAAGTTTTGATGAAAAAAATCTTTCTGGCGTTGTTAAATCTGTGAATTTGATTATGCTCGAAGCTAAAATCTGTTCTGCAAATTTCTGGAATTCGCCTGGTTTTACGAAAGTCTGAATGCATAATCTGTCTGAATTTATAAAAACGAATTTGAGTGCTTCCTGTTTTATCTGAGCAATTCCATCACTTGAAGCAAGCGAAAAATCAGGAGTAATTCCGTAACGGTTTGCACACTGCCTAACGATGTTTGAACAATAAGAGTCCAGAGTTTGAACATGAGCGTTTGCAAAATCTACAATTCCCTGCTGTGCAAGTTTTTTTTCATTTTCACTGAAATTTTCATTGACAGGGCTTGAAGCAAAAAAATTAAGAGTTGCATAAATTCTTTGATACATTTCACTTGCAGCTTTATTTGTGAAAGTAAGTGTCAGAATCTGATCAGCTTTTGCCTGACCTGTAATAACAAGCCAAGAAAATCTTTGTGCCAGAACTTGAGTTTTCCCTGAACCGGCACCTGCCGCAATTACGGCATTTTTTGTCGTAGTGATTGCATTTATCTGAGCAGAATCAGGCTGTTTTTCAAGAAGCTTAAAAAAAGCAGTACTATATTCATTTTGTTTCATAATATTTTTTCCTTATGATTACTGTAGTAAATTAAATGGACAAATGTCGAGTTTTAAATTTTTATTCTTTGGGTGGCTTTTTGCTTCGCAAAAATCAGGCTTTTCAGGGTTACGCTATCGCTTCATTCCTTCGCTCCGCTTCGGAACTGGCTTCGCCAGCCCTTACAATCCTTGCCACTTTTTAAAATTAAAAAACTCGAAATTGAACCTAAATTCTTCTTCTATTTAAATTTCTCTTTTTCTATTCTCTTTGGAAGAGTTTTTCTACCGATTGTGTATGTAGTTCTGCAGATTGTCTTAAAATTACATTCCATACAATTTTCATAAACATTTGTGTTTAAAATGTCTGTTTTATCGTTTGAAGTGTAAGGCAAAAAATTATAAGACTTAAAATCTTTGGAATCAAACAACGGAAGATTCGAAGAAGATTTTGGATTTACCATATTCTCAAAAGTTTGTGCATAATTTTTTAAAGAATCTATCGTAGGTTTGAAATGCTCGAACATTTTGCATGGTTCATAAAATGCATCTTTTTCGTCGCCAGTTTTTTTTGTTGCAAAAATATCTACGGCACTGTTTGTGTTTCCTGTTTGTATCGAATAAAATGTTCCTGCCGCAATTTCATGCAGTAATTGTTCATTCAAAATTTTGAAATATACTGGCATTTGGAAATCTTTTAAGATGCCGTTTTCGTCTGCAAAAATATCCTGAACAGCTGGAATTTTCGAGTTTTTGTAGTCAATTACAATCCAGTCATTTTCAGGAGAAATCAATAGAGTGTCAATCTTTCCAAAATATTGTATCAAATTTTGATTTGAAAGATTCGCTGCAGAAGATTTTTTGTCAATATTTTGTGCTGTAAAACTTTTTTCACAGGCAAAAACCGTGCAGTTTCCAACGCCATTCATCTTCTCAAACCCTCTTTTGCAGTTTGGCGTTACACCAAACGGTAACAGAAATTTCCGCAAAAAGCCAATCAGGTTTTCTTCAATTTTTTTTGTCTGTGCCTTGAGAGACTGCATAACAAGGGGACAGTCCTTAATGTTTTGAGTAGACATAATAGCCTTTTCAATGAAAGGTTTTAAATCTACAGAAAAATCTATTGCTGGCGGATTGATTTTGTTTTTTTCATCATCAATAATTTTGAATGTTTTTGATGTTTCGTCATAAAATGGAAGTTTTTTCCCTGTAAAAGATGAAACAAAAAGTTCCAGAACTTTATGATTCAAGTTTCCAATATCATAAGGCTGCATTAAATCTGTATCCAGAGAATCTTCTTTTAGTTTCAGGACAGTTTTTAAAATCCATTTTCGCGGACATGGAAAAAAGTTTTCTAAATCACTGCGGGCAGAAATTTTTACATTTTCATTTGAAAGTGTTTTTGAAGTTTGAATGTCTGTTCCGTTTCTGTTTTCCACAACAAGAAAATGAATTTTTTCAATCATTTTTTCATTGATTTTGTAAGGTGCGTCATCGTTTTTGTTCTGGACTGCATTTGAATCATTTTTGTGAACCCAGGTTTTAAACTGTTCCTGCTGATTTTTCGTCAGAATCAGATGATTTGTTGTAAGTTCATCCTGCTGATTTGAAGTATTTTGTGACAGAAGGAATTTTTTTTCGTTCAAAATGTAATCTTTTTCATTTAAACTCAAAAATTCGCTATTTTTTTCATCAAGAGAAATGCTTTCAAGATAAAAATGTGGAATTGCAAATCCAGAAAAAGTATCTTCTGCTGACGAAAAAGAGATAAATGTTTTTTCTGTCACAGAATTTTTATCATCAAAAGAATTCTCGTTTTTGTTTTGATTTTCATTTCGATTTTCATTTTCATTCAGATAAGGAACAGTTTTATCATAAAGTTTGATGAAAACTTCGCTGGCACAAGAAAGTTTATCATCATCAGTCAGATGAAGTTTATTTCGTTTTGTTGCATTTAAAAAGGTTAGTTTTTTGTAAGGAACTTCCAGATTTTTTTGCGAGGCGTCAATAACAAACTGATATTTAAAAGAACACATTGCAGAAAGTCTGTATGGAAATACATTTATGCCGGTTTTTTCAGTCTGTTGAGGTGTATATTTTTTTGCATCCAATTCAGAAATGAAAAATAAAAATGGATTTTGAATTGTCAACTTGCAATCTTTGAATTTTTTTTCAATCTCGATGATTTCTTTTAATTCGCAGATTGCCCGTCCCAAAATATTATTTGCTTCGCTTGAAAATTCACTGTCATCCTGCAAAAAATAAGTTTTAAATGCCTGCCAGCATATTAATATAGAAGAAAAATCATTTTCAATGGCAAAAAATGCGTCCACAAAATGTTTCAGTTTTCCAAAAAAATTCCCGATTTCTTCATAGTCATTAAATTCTTCTTGAAGTTTTGCAATGTCCTCGGAAGGCAGAGGGGATTGTGCTTTTTTGAAATTAATTTTCAATTCCAAATTGCGTTTTTTTTGATTTATTGCAACAAACCAGATATTTTTTTCATCAACACTGCAAATTGTACGAAGTTCATTTCCAACCCGCACAAGCGATTCCCTGTTTTTTTTATGCTGTTCCTGCCACGGAACACACTCATCCAGCAAAAGTGAACGCACTTTTTCAAAACTGTAATTTGAAGTATAACAGTCAGAAATTTCTCTAAAAATGCGTGCAGCACTGTTTTTTGTCAACGAAATGCCAGATTTAATGACATAAGGAATGTTATAAACAGCAAATTCACGTTCCAGATACGGTCGATATGTATCAATGTCTGGAATGCTTAACGCAATATCGGACCAGTCAGCCTTTTTATTCTGCACAAGTTCAATAATCCTGAGAATTGTTTGGCGTAATTCTGTTCGTGAATCTTTATAAAAATAAGATTTCACATTCGGAGTATTTTTTGGAAATTCAAATATATTAAAATCATTACATTTTTCAAAAATTTCAGAAAAATCACCAAAATCTTCTATTATTTCAGGATAAAACAGGAAAAAATTCTTTCCTTCGCTGTCAAATTCAATTTCATCAATCCATGAAGGTTCATAAAGCCGATTCTGTTCAAGAAAATCTTTGTAAAGATTGTAAAGTTTTTCGTAATCTAAATCTTCATCATCTTTTTGATAATCTGGATTTTGTTCGTATCGTTTTTCTAGCAGATTAAGCGAAGAAAGATTGTTGTAAATCCATTTAGAAAATGAAAAAGCGTTCGAAGCATATTCATCCTCTGGATTTATGATTACTTGAAAACGTTCCTGCGCCGGAACCTGTGCATTTTTAAAAATTAAATCGTGAACAAAAAACTTCTTTAATATAGAAGGAATTGTATCAAAACCTTCTTTTGTTGCATGAAGATAATGAGATTTGAATTTGTCCCATGCAATAAATCTTTCCATTGGAAGAGCCTGAACTTTTGTTTTTTCATTATTGATAATCAAAAAATCTGCCCAGCCATTTAAAACAGTATCTGTAGGAAAAATAAAAACAGAATCAGGATTTTTAATGTTTTTGATTAAAATATCAGAAATTTGAGCAGGATAGAGGAATTGTTTTTTCATAGTTTATAATATAACTTGATTTTGTGAAAAGTAAAGAAAAAATAATTTAGTTTTACTAAAAAATTGTAATTTTTTCAAAAAAAATACTTTTCAGAGAAACAATGATGTGGTATATTTATACCTCAGGATTGCATAAATATTCATTTATATATGTTTTCCGAGGAGTCAAAAACAAATGAAAAATGCTTACGTAAACCGTGTATGGGAAGAAGTAAAAACAAAGAACGCTAATGAACCTGAATTTTTGCAGGCTGTAGAAGAAGTTCTTACAACTCTTGAACCAGCTGTAGACCAGATGCCTCAGCTCGAACCAAATGCTATTCTTGAAAGAATGGTAGAACCAGAACGTGTAATTATGTTCCGTGTTCCTTGGATGGATGATGCAGGAAATTACCATGTAAATCGTGGTTTCCGTGTTCAGTTTAATAGTGCTATTGGTCCTTATAAAGGAGGACTCCGTTTTTCTAAAGAAGTAAACCTTTCAGTTTTGAAGTTTTTGGGATTCGAACAGGTTCTTAAAAATTCATTAACAACACTTCCAATGGGTGGTGGTAAAGGTGGTTCTGACTTTGATCCACACGGAAAATCTGATAAAGAAGTTATGCGTTTCTGCCAGTCATTCATGACAGAATTGTATCGCCACATTGGTGCTGACGTTGACGTTCCAGCTGGTGACAAAAACGTTGGTGGACGCGAAATCGGTTATCTCTTTGGTCAGTATAAGAGAATCCGTGATGAATACACTGGAGTTTTGACAGGAAAAGGACTTACATTCGGTGGTTCTTTGATTCGTACAGAAGCAACAGGTTATGGTCTTATCTACTTTGCCCGCGAAATGCTCAAAGTAAAAGGACAGGATTTCAAAGGAAAGACTTGTGTAGTTTCTGGTTCTGGAAACGTTGCTCAGTATGCTGCTGAAAAACTTATTCAGCTTGGTGCAAAAGTTGTAACACTTTCTGATTCAAACGGATATATTTATGATGCTGACGGTATCACACAGGAAAAACTTGATTGGGTTAAAGAACTTAAATGTGTAAAACGCGGTCGAATTTCTGAATATGCAAAACAGTTCCCATCAGCAAAATACTTTGAAGGCAAAAAAGTTTGGGAAGTTAAATGTGACTGTGCATTCCCTTGTGCTACACAGAACGAACTTCTTGCTGAAGATGCAGACAAACTTCTTGCTAACGGTGTTAAACTTGTTGCTGAAGGTGCTAACATGCCTTCTGATAACGCTGCTGTTGCTAAATTCCAGGCTGCAAAAATCATGTACGCTCCAGGAAAAGCTTCTAATGCTGGTGGTGTTGCAACATCTGGTCTTGAAATGTCACAGAACTCAGAACGCCTTTCTTGGTCTGCTGCAGAAGTTGACGCAAAATTGGACGGAATCATGTGCAACATTCACGACAACTGTTTGAATACAGCTAAGAGATTTGGTCTTGTTGACGGTGAATATGTTAATTATCAGGCAGGCGCAAACATTGCAGGTTTCGTAAAAGTTGCAGAAGCAATGATTGCTCAGGGATTGGTATAATCTATTCTGATTTGAAATAAAATATTTCACTTAAGACGTCTGTTGCTTTTTCTGCAGCAGGCGTTTTTTTTATATTTTTATTTTAATCCGTAATTTTCCCTATATTTTTTTTTGATTTTTTCCTTTATAATTTTAAATGATTTAACACAAATTACTATATTATATGTTTATTTTACACATTTTGAGGTATAAAATGAAAAAACTTTCTATTTTTATGAATTCTTTTTTTAAAGTTACGGCAATTCTTCTATTGTTAGGTTTTGCTTTCATTTCATGTGATATTGCCACTGGTAATAATACATCCCAAGATACAACTCAGAATTCTAATCAGAATCAAGAAGATAATAAGCAAGATTCAAATTCAAATAATGATAAAAATGATAATCAAAATCAGAACGATAATCAAAACAATAATCAGGATTCCAATTCAAATAATGATAATCAAAATCAGAATGATAATCAGAATTCCACACAAAATTCAAATACTACTGTAATTCAAGGAGATGATAAAAATATTACATCTCCAGAATCAAGTTGGTATTTTACTGCTTATAGTTTAAGAGATTATGCAAATAAAACTGTCACAATTGATTTTTCTTGTGATATGAAAGTTGTCAACAACACTGGAAAAGAAATTACCCTCCTTTGGCAGATTAATAAAGATGGATATCCTATTATTGCAGAAAAAACATTTGCAGCAGGAACTACAGATTTTACAGAATTCAAAACTACAAATGAGTTAGACGGTTCAAACAAAAACATCACAATTGGCGAAGATAAAGTTCTCTATCTTTCAAGTAATAATATTGACACAAGTAAAGTCAAAATCGAAATAAAAAATGTAAAATATATTATTACTGTACATGAAACAGCTTCAACAAATGAAAACAACTGGCTGGATTCTTCAGTTCCATCTCTTTATAAAACATACAAAGACTATTTTGAATATGTTGGATTGGCATGTGAATATGATTCATGGAATGGTGTAAAGGAACTTGTAAAAGATGATGTATGTAATGGTTTGAAAAAACATGGCAACACAATCACAATGGGAAATGAATTCAAACCAGATGGATTTTTTGGATATATGTGGAGCGGAAGTGGAAAAACTATGGTAGATTTTAAAGCTTCCAACGGACAAAATATAAAAGTTCCAGCTACGTTAAATTTCGAAACTGTAGACAAATGTCTTTCTCAGTGTAAAAAACATGGTCTTCAGATGAGAGGTCATGTACTCGTATGGCATTCACAGACTCCAGAAAATTTCTTTGCAAAAGATTATAAAGCAACGACAAGTGGAGATAAAATTACAAACCTTGTTTCAAAAGAAGAAATGTCAGCAAGACAAGAATGGTATATAAAAACTGTATTGGAACATGTAGCACAATGGGAAAAAGAAAATAACGATGGAAAACATATCATTTGGGCTTGGGATGTAGTAAACGAAGCAGTAGCTGATGATGCAAATGATTCAACTTGGGTAAGAGGTTCAACTGCAAATACAAAAGACAAACAGCCAAGTGATTCAGGTTCAAGATGGTATCAGGTATACGGAAGTGAAGAATTTATCGTAGACGCATTCCGCTATGCAAATGCTTACGCTCCTTCAGATGTAAAACTCTGCTACAATGATTACAATGAATATATGGGTAATAAAACAGAAGGAATCTGCAAACTCATTGACGCAGTATTAAATGGAGAAGCAAAAACTATCAATGGAAAATCAGTAAAACCTAGAATTGATGCAATGGGAATGCAGTCACACGTAAGTTTTAATTGGCCTGGAGTTCAAGGTTATGAAAATGCAATAAAAACTTACTTGCAAAAAGGCATTAATATTCATGTAACAGAATTTGATATAAATAAAGGTAACGAAAGTGAGTCAGCAGATTTGTATGGTGAATACTTTAAAATGCTTAAAAAATATGGAAAAACATGTACAGAATATGAAGGAAATCACATTGAATGTGTAACTCTTTGGGGGATAAATAACAGTACTTCATGGATTTATAAAGAAACGAAATATCCTTTAATTTTTAATAACTTCAAAACAACGAAAGCATTCTGGAATGTGATTAACGCAGCAAAGTAAAATCAGTTTTATACAAAAAAATAACAGATTCGGATTGAAATTCATTTATTCTGAAATCAAAATAGAACAATGACAAGAAAGATGACATTTTGAAACGAATCTGTTATAATGCATTTATGCAGATAGAACTTAAAAATCTTGTAAAAACTTACACAAGTGCAGACGGTTTGTCAAAAGTTACAGCCGTAAATGACATTTCTCTTGAAATCCCTTCAAATACAATTTTTGGCATAATTGGAAAAAGTGGAGCTGGAAAATCTTCGCTGGTTCGCCTTATCAGTATGATGGAAAAACCTGATTCTGGTGAAGTTTATTATGAAGGAAAGCGTGTTGATAATCTTGAAGAAAAAGAACTTGTTTTAAAGCGCCGCCGCATAGGTATGATTTTTCAAAATTTCAATCTTTTTTCTTCCCGTTCGGCTGGTGAAAATATTGCATATCCAATGGAAATTTGCGGTGTTCCAAAAGAAAAAATCAATAAGCGTGTAGATGAACTTTTGGAAATAGTTGAATTATCTGACAGAAAAAATGCCAGAATCAGTACTTTGTCAGGCGGTCAAAAACAGAGAATTGCAATTGCCCGTGCCCTTGCAAACAATCCAGATATCCTTTTTTGTGACGAAGCAACTTCCGCTTTAGATCCGCAGACAACATCGTCCATTTTGAATCTTATTCGAAAAATTCAATCGCGGATGAATCTTACAGTTGTGATGATTACTCATCAGATGGAAGTTGTGCGCGATGCCTGCAGTAAAGTTGCAGTTATAAGCGATGGAAAAGTTGTGGAACAAGGAAGCGTTTCAGACATTTTCATTAATCCAAAAAATGAAGTTACAAGAGATTTTATTTCGCATATTGCTTCAGTTTCACAAAATCAGATTTCAAAAAAAGATGTCGCAAACGTTTCTTTCACTTTGACATCTGAAAAAGATCCTGAAATGATTCGCTGGTCGCAGGAAGGCGGAGAATATGAATTGAGTTTTCCTTCTGACCAGCAGGGTGAACCAGTTTTGAGTACAATAGCAAAAAAATTTGATGTTGAGTTTAATATCAGAGCTGCTGGTGTGCAGAAACTTACTGATACAACAGTTGGTAAAATGATTGTTGATTTTAACGGAAGTCAAATCAAAGAAGCCTTGGATTATCTAAAAGAGAAACAAATCATAGTAAAAAAGGCAGGTGAATAAAATGAATCAGGCAGTGATAAAATATTTGAGTGTTATCGGAACAGCAACCTGGCAAACTTTTGTTATGGTTTTATTTTCAACTCTTTTCAGTGTGATTATAGGTTTTCCGCTTGGTGTTTACCTTTGTACAAGTGATCCTGCAAATGGTTTGCATCCTCAAAAAGCTGTTAACCAAGTTCTTTCTATAATAATCAACATCCTTCGTGCAATTCCATTTGTAATTCTCGTTATTCTTCTGTTTCCTTTTACAAGACTTGTTGTGCGTACAGCAATTGGAACAAAAGCTTCGATAGTTCCCCTTACAATTGCAGCAGCACCTTTCGTTGCAAGAGTAATTGAATCTAGTCTCAAAGAAGTTGATCCTGGTGTTATTCAAGCAGCAAGAGCAATGGGTTCTACGAATTTTCAAATTATTTTTAAAGTTCTCATTCCAGAAGCAATGCCCTCAATCGTAAATGGAATTACCTTGACAGTTATCAATCTGATTGGATATTCAGCCATGGCAGGAACTGTTGGTGGTGGCGGACTTGGGGATGTAGCAATCCGATATGGATATCAACGTTATCGTGTTGAATACATGTTGGGGTCAGTTGCAATCATTTTGATTTTAGTAGAAATTATACAAGTTCTCGGCACTCACATAAGTAATAAAATGCAGGCAAAAAGATAAAAAGATAAAAAGATAAAAAGATAAATAAGGGACAGTCCTTGATTTTACATGATTTTACTAGATTTTATGCAAGATTTTAATCCGCATATCAGTTTTTTGCTTTTTTTATAGAAAAACTCAGCAATTTATTATATAATAATAAAAAAATGTTATAAGTTACGAGGTAAATATGAAAAAACTTTTAACTGGTATGATATGTTTTGCAGTATTGTCTGCAGGTATTTTTGCTTATAATCCTCCTGTTGGAGCTGAAGATATGTGTCTTTTATCAAGTCCTGCAGGTCTTTCGGGAAATCTGTTTACAGCTGGGAGCATTTCTAATTCTTCTGGAGCAGAATCTATCTTAGTAAATCCAGCTCTCACTGCGGAAAATCAGCGTGTAAATTTAAATGCTGGATATACTTTTTTGTTTGATTCAAATGATCAGAATGAAAGTCAGATTGGCTCAGCTTTTCAAACAGCTATTATGATTCCAAATAAACTTTTTGTTTTTTCCGGATATTTAAATGGAACTTTTATTCCGTTCAATGATGAAATGTATCTTGGCAATTCTATAAATGTAAAAGCTGGTCTTTCGAAAGAAATTACAGATAAATTGAATATTGGAATCAGTGTGAATGGTGGTGTTGCATGGAAATATGGAACAGATTGGTCGCTTGGATTTAACTGCGGTTTTGTTTATGATATCGGTAAACTTGGATTCATGCAGGATTTCAGATATGGAGTTTCACTTTTAAATCTTGGAAAGAATTATGAAACTTGTAAAAAATTCGGTCTTGATAATGAACACAGCGTTTCACCTTTCCCTTCGATTGCAACAATCAAAATTGGAGCAGCAGCTTCTCTTTTCAAAAATGATTTGATGGATTTAGGTGCTGCCCTTGACTTTACAATTCCAGCATTTCAGAATTTCATTGTTGATATGAATCTTCAGTTTACTTTAAAACAAATGCTTACGCTTTCAGTTGGCGAAAAAATTAATGTTCGTGAGCTGGCAAATGGTCATAATAATCTTATTCCTTCTGTTGCTCTTTTCTTCAAATTCTCATTCGATGTTAAAAATAATGAATATCTAGCAAGCCGTGATTGGAGCGAAAGTGAAATGAGAGTTTCTGCTGCATATAAAAATATGTATGAAAATGTGAACGCAATTTCTGCTGGTGTTGATATCGATTTGGGAATGAAAGATACAACTCCTCCGCAGATTACAATTATATTTGATGAAGAATAACAGTTTAGAGAGGTCTGGTGATGAAAAAAAATATTATAAAAAAATCAATTTTGGCTTGTTCGCTGCTTGCTGCTGTTTCATCAATGGTATTTGGTGAGCCAAAATATATTTCTCCAAATAACGACGGAATTCAGGATGAACTTGTAATTCCATTAAATATCAGTGATAAACGTTATGTTCAGGGCTGGAGCCTTGTGATTCTGGATGAAAACAAAAATGTTGTGCGCACAATCGAAAATAAAGTTGCATTGCCACAAAAAATTGGATTTAAATCTTTTTTCAAGCAGATTATAACTCCAAAAAAAGGTGTAGAAATTCCAAAAGAAGTGATTTGGAATGGTGCAATGAACAATGGTGAAACAGCTCCTGATGGAAAATATTTCTACTATATTACTGCAACTGATGATAACGGAAATCAGGGCAAAACAAAGGAATATGAAGTGATTGTTGATACTCTTGCGCCTGAGATTGAACTTGCACAACCAAAAGATAAAATATTTGGTGAAGGTTCAAAATCTGCATTCAAAATTAAACAGACTGGTTCTGTGGAAGATGAATGGATTGGAACAATCAAAAATACTGATGGTGAAATTGTAAAAACTCTTAAATGGGTAAATGCCGAACCTGCAGAATTCAGTTGGCGCGGAACAAATGATGACGAAACTCAGGTTATGGATGGTGTTTATTCTTACGAAATCACTGCAACAGATAAAGCTGGAAATAAAGCTCCTCAGTCAACAATTACAAACATTATTTATTCTGCTGAAAAGCCAGCTACAAATATATTTGTGGAAGGTTCAAGATATTTTTCTCCTCGAACAGAAAGCAAAATTTCTACTGTAACATTTAATCTGACAATTCCAGTTCCGGAAGTGAAAACAGGAAATCGTCTTATTGAATGGGCAGTTAATATAGAAGATAAAGACGGAAAAGTTGTCAGAAGTTATAATCAGAGTAATTTTGGCGAAGTTCCTCCTTCAAAAATCATTTTTGACGGTTTGGATGATAATCAGAATCTTTTGAAAGATGGCGAATATCAGGCTTTTGTTTCTGCAAAATATCTTAACGGTTACGTTCCTGCAACTATTTCATCTCCTGTACTTGTGCTTGATACAGAAAAACCTTCTGCACAGATTGCTGCATCTGAAAAAGTTTTTGGTGCTGGAGCAAAGGATTCTGTAAAATTTGATATCATGATTGCGCCTTCTGCTGGTGCTCCTGTACTTTCTTGGAAAGGAGAAATTCGTTCCGCAGATAAATCTGTAATTGTAAAAGAATATGATTTTGGTCAATATCCTCCACAGACAATAGTTTGGAACGGTATTTCTGATCAAGGTGAAATTGCACAGAAAGGGCAGTATACTTTCATGATTTTTGGAACTGACCTTGCAGGAAATGCCGGTGGCGGTGAACTTTCAAGCCTTGTTGCATTTGATACAACTGAAGCTCAGCTTCTGCTTGCTGTTTCTGATTCCGCATTTTCTCCAAATGCAAATAAAATCAAAGATACAATTACCTTTACTCCAGTTACAGCTGCAAAAGATGTAGTTTCTTATGAATTTACAGTAAAAGATAATTCTGGAAATGCAGTTTATACTGTAAAAGATGATAATAAACTTCCTGTGAAATTTGTGTGGGATGGAAAAGACAGTGAAAAAATCCTTTGCAATGACGGCGAATATAATGCTTCTCTTTCAATTGTAGTTGCAAACGGTTCTACAGCTTCAGCTTCTACTCAAAATTTTGTTTTAGATACAAAAACTCCAGTCCTTACAGCAGAAATTCCATGGGCAGATTTCTCTCCAAATGGAAACGGAAGTCAGAAGAACATTCCTGTTACAATCAAAGAATGTTCAGCAGAAAAACTATGGACTGCTGATGTTCGTGATGAAAAGGATAGAACAATCAGAAGTTACACATGGAACGGAACAAAAGAAAATATTGTCTGGGACGGTTCAGATGAATCTGGAAATATGAGTCCAGACGGAAAATATAACATTGTGATTTATTCTACTGATGATGCTGGAAACAGTTTCCAGACAGAATTAAAGGGAATTACGCTTGATAATCGCGAAACCAAAGGTTACATCACAGCTGAATATGATGGAATTTCTCCAAATGCAGATAATTTCCTTGATGCTCAGAAATTCGAAATCACAACAACTGTTGCCGACAGTATTCTTTCTTGGAACTTTGATGTAAGAAAAGAAGATGGAACAAGTGTTTTTGCACTTTCTCAGGCTGACAGTCCAAATCTTCCTGCAAATATCACATGGAATGGTGTGGATAAAGATGGAAATGCTTGTGAAGGAACTTTCACAGGAACTTTAAATGTTGTTTATAAAAATGGAAATGCCGTAAATGCAGTTTCTTCTCCATTCCTTTGTACAGCAACTCCACCAAATCTCAAAGTTCAGACTTATCCTGAATTCTTCAGCCCTGATAATGACGGTGTAGATGATGATTTGTATATCAAATTGACAGGAAATACAAAAGCTTCTATCAAAAACTGGTCATTCACAATCAAAGATCCAAAAGGCAAGGATTTCTGGAAAGTTTCAGGTAAATCAAAAATAACTGAAAAAATGATTTGGGATGGTTTGAGTAATATCCAAAAAGATGCAAACGGAAATGCTGAACGTGTTCAGTCTGCTATGGATTATCCTTTCATCTTTACTGTAAATGATAATCTTGGAATGAGTTCAACTTATGAAGGCGTTATTCCTGTTGATGTTCTTGTTATCCGCGATGGAAATGTTTTGAAGATGGCAGTTCCTTCTATTATCTTTGAATCAGATTCTTCTAATTTCCAGAATGTTACAAGCAAACTTACAAAAGAACAGGTTGAAAAGAACCTTTCTATTTTGAACAGGATTGCTGATATTCTCAAGAAATTTAAAGATTACAAAGTTACAATTGAAGGTCACGCAAATAAACTTACTGATAATCCTGACGAAGAAAATGTTGATAATCCTCGTGAATGGGGACGTGCTCTTACTCCACTTTCAAAAGAACGCGCCGATGCAATCAAAGAATACTTGATTAAACGCGGTGTAAGTGCTTCTTCACTTTCAACAAACGGACTTGGTGGTACAAAACCAGTTGTCAATCCAAAAGATAAAGATAACAACTGGAAAAACCGTCGTGTAGAATTTATTTTGCAGAAATAAAAAAAATTCAAAAAAAATAAAAAAATATACAATAAAGTGTTGACAAAGTTTTCGCTTTATTGTATATTAATATCACGTTCTAACGAACAATGGTTGCTTAGCTCAGCTGGTAGAGCAATGGACTGTTAATCCATGTGTCGCAGGTTCAAAACCTGCAGCAGCCGCTAAAGCCTTTCTCTTACGAGAAAGGCTTTTTTTATGCCTAAATACTTGTGTTACAAGGAATTAGGCATAATCATCATCTTATCAGAAGTTTGGTTTTACTTAGAAAGAACGTTACGACGATTCTGGTTTTACTGCGATTGTAGTAATGATTGTAGTAAAAATTGTAGTAACGATTATAGTAAAACTGCCAATGCTATTCGCTTTCCACACAGGAGGCGATTATGCGTCAATTCTATCTCTTCAAAAACAAATCTGGTTATTACAATGTTGTTTTTATTGATCCTGTTTCAGGTCTTAAAGGTGCAACTAAAAGTACCCACTGTAAGGACAAGGTAGAAGCAACTGTTATTGCGGCGGACTGGGTAAAAAACGGTCATCCGGAAGCTCGTAGTAATTCCCGCAAATTTCTTTCTCCTGAGTCTTCTTCCAAAAACTTAAAAGGCATTATTGACGGCCTTACTGAATCTGATGTGCGTGCTCTGGCTTTAATGCTTTCTGATAAGCTTGGTTCTGCAGCTGTTGTTGCTTCTGCTCCTCTCTCCACTTCTGTCCAAACTGTTGCTCCTGTTTCTGTTGAAAAACCAGCTCCGAAAAAATCTGACATTAAACTTGCTGAGTTCTTAATTAACTTTTGGGATTATGATAAATCTGAAGCTCTTCAACGTTCCTTTGCCAAAGGAAAAAAACTTTCACGTATGCATACTGATGCTATGAAGGGTCTTGCAAAGAATCACTGGCTTCCGTACTTTGGACCTGACAAGCTTGTTGAGGATTTGGAACAGGATGAACTTGATGACTTTTTCTTTTACCTCTACACCGAAAAAGGTTTGACCGGTTCTACTGTAAACCACGCTATTACTTGTGGCAGTAAAGCTATCGGGTACCTTTTTGATAAGCGTAAGATTTCTGTGAACCCGATGGCTGGTGTTGAGCGTTACGGTATTAACAACGAGAAACGTGATATTCCGACTGAGACTGAAGTGCGTAAACTTTTGGAACTGGAATGGCGGAACAGTCTTGGTAAGCTTGCCTTCCAGCTTGCGGCTTACTGTGGTTTGCGTGCCGGTGAGATTAGCGGCTTGCGTGTCTGCGACATTGATATGCAGGCGGAGCTTTTGCACATTCGTCATAGCTGGAATGAAAAGGACGGTTTGAAGTGCACGAAGAATACTGAGGACCGCGACGTTCCTGTTCCAAGAGAACTTCTTTTGCAGCTTATGAACAGAGCAAGAAGAAATCCTAATTACTCTGATTTGAGTTATGTATTCTTCAGTAACGTGAAGCCGGAGATTCCTTGTAGACCTGCTTATTACCAGGATAGTTTTTATGAGGCTCTTGGTGAGATTGGTGTGAGTGAAGAACAGCGTAAAGAACGCAATATCGTGTTCCACAGTTTGCGACATTTCTGTGCTACTCTTCTTGCTCAGCGTACTGATATTAAAAATGTTCAGGCGATTCTTGGTCATAAGAGTGCGGCAATGAGTTTGCATTATGCTGACCATGAGACTCAAGAAAAGCTGAACAATATGCGGACTATTATGCAGAATGCCTGGAAGGATTGTATTTCGGCATAGTTTTTATGATTTTTGATTATTCGATTAATTGCACGACAGGCGGCGGTTTTAGGACTTGCCGCCTTTTTTTGTCTCTCTGATCTTTCTCATTAACCACTTGTAAAACTTTATTAACTCAAACGCAAAAAAAATTAACCCAAACACAAAAATTATTAACCTCGTATGGTGTAATTTTGGATTTAAGATATAGGCAATACCAAATGTTGAGGTGCCATTATGGACGAAAAAGAAAACATGGATTTGCTTTCGGTTGAAGAAGCAGCTGCTTATTTGAAGTTCAGCACTACTTACTTGTACAGACTGGCAAGGGAGAAAAAAGTACCACACGTGAATTATGGCAGGCACATTATTTTCCGCAAAGCTGATTTATATAACTGGCTTGGAAGTATGGTCTGCCCTGTACTCAATTAAATATCAGGCAAAGGAGGTTTTAGGCGTGGGAGAAAAGGACACTGTTTGTACCAGCAGCAGT
>SAMEA3663026__coassemble_409_pt1 | contig 25621 bp, 19 predicted proteins | sample SAMEA3663026__metabat2_high_PE_017 | metagenome-assembled genome bin SAMEA3663026 (sample SAMEA3663026) | pig gut metagenome | biome: pig gut; feature: pig-associated habitat; material: faeces | place: France | collected 2012
TTATGGCAAAAGTTGCACGGCTTGATGCACAGATAAAACAGATGGCAGAAAATTCGGAAATAAAGGATGCTGTCGAAAAACTTATATGTTTTACAGGAATTGATTATCTTACTGCAGTGAGCATAGCAGCTGAAGTGGGAGACTTTTCAAGGTTCTCTAATGCAAAAGCATTTTCAAATTATATAGGACTGTGTCCGGGAGAAAATTCCAGCGGATTGAAGGTACGGCATACGGCAATAACGAAAGCGGGAAATTCAAGGGTAAGGCAGCTTCTGATTGAATCAGCAAAAAGCATAAAGTACGGGCGTCTTTGTTCTTCAAAGAGCAAGCGTCTTATCCAACGGCAGGAAGGAAAAAGTCCGTTAGTTATTCAATATGCAGATATGGCAATTACAAGAATCAGGCATAAGATGCTGAGCATGGAACGCAAAGGTCTTCATTACAATGTCATTACGACTGCGGCTGCCAGGGAACTTTCCTGCTTTATCTGGGGAATGATGACTAATAATATTTCAAGGGCATCAGTTTAATTAATTTTGTTTTTTTTTTGGAAGTAGCAGAGGAATTTATGGATAATAAGTAATCTTCGAGCTAATTTGTGGGCGTCAGATCTGAAAAGATTTTGATATGCCCGTCTACAGACAGAAAGTACTTTCAGGCGGTCCATTGACCTGTAGGTAAGGCTTTGCCGAATCCACGTATATCAGAATGGTCAAATGCCGGTTAGTTTCTGCCTGCTGCTTCCATTTTTTTTATTCTCTATTGACAAAGGCACAACATATCAAATTGCCATTTGTGGGAATAAAACATAGTGTTTTCAGGTGGACTGAAAACACTAGATGTGGGGGTAGTTAGTTAATCATATATATACTTCCATCCTGTGTAAATCTGATTCTTTTTGAAAATGATATTGTTTCAATAATAAGTTTTTGAGTTTCCTCTGGTGAATAACTCTTCTCTAAATTACTTTTTCTTTTGTTTTCAAAATATTTTTCTATTTCCAAATACATTGAATCATCTGAAAAGAATGACTGGAGAACAGTGTCATACTTTTTTTTTAAGAAAATAAGAATTCCTTTTAATTCCGTATCAGAGTCAAAGAAAAATTTATTGTATCCTTTTCCAAAAAACATCTTTTCCTCTGCATCTCCATAAACGACAAAGAAACTTCTTATAAGAAGGTCTGGTTTATATTTTTTTCGTAAGTATATTTTTATTGAATCCTCATTTTTCGTTGATTCAATTATAAATCCATTACCCTCGAAAAGAATTCCAATTTCATTTGAAGCAATTGATTTTATGGAAACATTGGAATATACAAAAATCTCTTTTGCTAACTTTTTACAATTTTTATTAAAATTCTGCATTTTATTCTCCATCATCAATAGAATAATAGTATAAGCCTTGTGTTATTGGATCTGCCGTAAATGTAATTGTGGCTTTTTCACCAGCTTCTGGATATGGAAAGGTCATACCATCAGGGATATCAGTTCCTCCTTTTACATGATAACCACTGGAATTCTTAGATAAATCGGATATATACCCTGATATTTGTTTCTTAGCTTTTTCATTTTTATAGCCAGTTTTACATGAATCTGGCTTTAGTTCATATACAGAAATTGATTTATCTATATTATTTGTAACAACAAGATCTGGTCTTTTTTGTGGAGATGATAACTCATCAATGGCAGGATCTTGTTCCGCTAAAATTTCTTGATTTCTTAAATCAGCTCCTATTTGCTTGAAAAGAAAATTTAGTATTCTATTTAATGGTCTATCGGAAAACGCATTTCTATTACTTGTAGCTTGTTCTCCTACTAATATAATCGTCAGTTGATCCTCAAAAAATGCATGAGCCTTTTGTCCTATTCTTGAATCTGGTTTTACAGGGCTTTTCCCATCAGGGTCTATATAGCGTACTGGATTATTCCTCGCGTAGGCATACAAATTACCATTTGTAGGACTAAAGCGCCTCCTTTCTGATTTTGATTATATAATATTGCTTTTATGAAAATCAAGAAAAAATAAAAAATTTTTAAAAAAAGTTTAAAAAGGGGTTGACATTTTTTTTTTTTTTTTACCTATATATAGTAGATATAAAGGGAAACAAATTTTAATGGTTTTGAGAAATCTATGCCTTTTATATCTGACACTCATCTCAATTTTTGACTTGCTCACGGGGCGAATTCCAAATTTTCTAACGTATGGATTTTTCGCCGCAATGTTCCTGTCAGACATTTTTACCGACCCCCTCAAAATTCCAAAGCATCTGCTTTCTGCAATCTTTTTTCTTGCCGTATTTTTTGTAACGGCATTAGCGACAAAAGGTATTGGACTTGGAGACGTTAAGCTTGCGGCTGCCATGGGGTATTCATTTGGTTTGTTCAAAACTTCAATAATACTGATTTTTGCATGCGTGACTGGCATTGCAATATTTATTGTTATAAAGGCGTTTAAGAAAGAACTAAAGCAGCTGCCTTTCGCTCCGTGCGTTGGCGCAGGGTATGTCATCTGTGAAGTTTTATGCAGGAGGATTCTATGAAAAATCCTTCTGTAAATTTTTTTGTCCTGTTCTTTTTGCTATTTCCCATAGTTCCTTTTTATGCTCAGGAAACTGACTCTTCCATATACATGGACTTTAGGAATCAAAAAATCCCTGACATCATATATTCTGTGGCGGAGGTTTGCGGCGAATCTGTAATCATTGATGAAACCGTTACTGGAAACGCAACATTCCGTTTTGAGGACAAAAATTTTGAGACTGCATTAAACCGCTTTGCGAAGCACTGTCAGCTATATGTAGAAAAGAGTGACGGTGTTTATTCTGTCACTAAAGTAAGAATCAATTCAAATGATAATGGTAAACTTTCCATAAATACAGAAAATGTTCAGGTTGAGCCGTTCATCAACATGCTTTCGCGTTATACTAACAGAACAATTTTATTTGACAATCTTCCCAATTCCGCCGTAACGATCCGAGTGTCAGAGGCAAGCCTTGAAGATGTTTTAAATCTTACGATTGTAAAGCTTCCTGGATTCGGTCTTGAACGGATTGCAGACGGCTTTTACATAACTAAAAGCGCCGGAACTTTAAATAAACGCAGCATAGATATTTTTACCATGTCTGAAGTTGACGGAAAGTTCTCCTGCAACATTCAGAAAGCGTCTTTTGTAAATGTCATGGAAACGCTCTTTAAGAAAGGGAGTAAAGAATACTCTCTTCTTTCAAGGCCTAATGTTACTTTAGAAAACATGGTGTATACGGATAAAAGTTTTGAAGAACTTCTTTCCCTGATTCTTAATCAATGCAATTGTGATTTTTCTGTAACAGAAAACATTTATTATATTTATGAGATTCAGAAAAAAGATGTTATAAAAAAGTATAAAGAAACCAGAATAATAAAGGTTAAAAATATAAGTATTGAAACACTTATTACGCTTCTTCCGAATGAGCTTAACGCGCAGGGATTTATTAAGCAGGATAAAAGCTCCAATTCCCTTATTCTTACAGGAAGTATGTCTGAGATTAATCCGATTGAAGAATTCATAAAACAGATTGATGTTCCTCTTGATGACAGAAATTACAAAAGCTTTTATTTTGAAAATGTAAGCGCGAAAGATGCCGTGAGTCTGATTCCAAAAACACTTCTTTTATCTGACATGATAATGCTTCCGTCCGACAATGGCTTTGTAACGCAGGTAACTGATGAAAGCGAGGCAAGACTGTCTGATTTTATAAGCGTCATAGACAGTCAGAAAAAGAATAAAGCGGTAAGGCTAAAATACATAAAGAGCGATGAGCTTATAAAATCACTTCCGCCTTCTGTAAGCAGGGAAAGCATAACAGAAACGAATGAGCCTACTCTGGTATTTTTCAGCGGAACAGAAAAACAGCATGAAAAATTTATAGAAAATCTTAAGGAAATTGACAGACCAAGGCAGCAGATTAAGTATCAGCTTTTGGTAATACAGAGGCAGAAAACGGAAGGCTTAAACTGGGGAGCGTCATTAAACATCGGCGACACAACGGCAGATTCGGGATATTCATGGAGCGGAGCCGTCTCAAACATATTCAACATTAACTTTGACATAATATCAAAATTCGGAGTTCAGTTTGCAGGCAGCCTTAACGCAGAGCTTTCAGAGGGAAAATCCAGAGTGCTTGCCGATACGACAATCAACGGAATAAGCGGCGAAAGTTTAAGTTTTTCTAATACGAATACAACTCGTTACCGCGATATTATCGTTGACACGAAAGGCGCCCTGTATACAAGCACGACAAGAGAAATTTCAAGCGGCCTTACGCTCTCAATCAGCGGATGGGTCAGCGGAGACGGAATGGTAACGGTTAAGGTTGACGCGCAGGTTTCCAAGCAGGGAAACTCAGAATCTTCCTCAAACACAAAAGGAACCGACACAACTCCGCCTCCAACTACTTCCGAAAAGAAAGTGAGTACAAATGTAAGAACAAAAAGCGGAGAGCCTGTGGTAATAGGCGGACTTTTTCAGACGGAAGAAGATGTTTCTGAACAACGCGTTCCTGTTCTTGGAAAGATTCCGATTCTAGGATTGCTTTTCAAGAAAAAAATTGTCTCCACTGTAGAAACTGAATTTGTAATTTATCTTATTCCATTTGTTGAAAAAACAGAAAGCGAATTATTAAGCGAAGAAGAAAATCTTCTGCGGCTTAAAAAGAAATACGGCGGGGAAAACTGATATGGAAAGAAGTGAGTTTCCCGAATTTAACATACTTGAATTCTCTGATTATAAAAATGTAGACGGCCAATATACAAGTCAGTTTATAAAAAGCTCGCGCTGCGTAAAAATAAATGAGTCAGACAATGACGTTACTGTGGCTGTAGCGCGAGGAAAAACAAACGGTATTAAAATATTAGAGCAGGCGCACAGGAATAAAGAAATAAAACAGATTGTTGTAAAAGATTCAGATTTTGCAGAGTTTATCGGTAAGTTTGTGGACGGCACGGCAGAAATTACGCTGACTCTTAATGAAGAGAACAAAGAATACAGACTGGAAGACATAAACAGTGATTCTCCTGTAGTTAATATAATTAACGCCATCTGTCTTGAAGCGATAAGGCGAGGCGCTAGTGACATTCACATTCAGGGAGAAAAAGATTTTGTAAATGTACGATTAAGAATTGACGGAGTTTTGCAGAGTGTCCGTAAACTTGAAAAGCATGTTTTTGACAGCCTTGTAAGCCGTGTAAAGGTCATGTCCGGTCTTAATGTTATGGAGAACAGGCTCTGCCAGGACGGGAGAATGAGCGTTCAGGTACAGGATAAAAAACTTGACTTCCGCGTTTCTGTCGTTCCTTCTGTTTGCGGTCAGAATATTGTGCTCCGTCTTTTTGACAATGGGAATGAAGAGCTTACCCTTGAGGAGCTTGGCTTTTCAAAAGAGAATTTAATTAAACTGAATTCTGCATTAAACAATCCTTACGGAATGATTCTTGCAACTGGTCCTACAGGAAGCGGAAAAACTACAACCCTTCACGCGCTCATAAAAAAGATGGATAAAGAGCATCTGAAGATTGTGACGATAGAAGATCCAGTCGAAAAGACTATTGATGGAATTGAGCAGATACAGGTAAACGACGAAATAAATTTAACGTTTGAAAACATCCTTCGTCATGTATTAAGGCACGACCCTGATGTAATTATGGTAGGAGAAATCCGCGATAAAGAAACTGCGGAACTTGCCGTGCGTTCTGCCCTTACAGGGCATTTAATTCTTTCGACAATCCATACAAATGACAGCGTGGGAGCAGTTTCAAGGCTTCGTAACCTTGGAATAGAACCTTATCTTATTTCAGGAACTTTAAGGACTGTTCTGGCGCAGCGTCTTGTAAGAAAAACCTGTAAAGAATGCGGGGGCAAAGGCTGCGGATTTTGCAGTTTTACAGGCTTTAGCGGAAGAACTGCCATAAGCGAGATTTTTGATGTAGATGAAAAAATTTCGTCTATGATTGAAAGTCAGTCAAGCGATGCGGAAATAAGGAATTATATAAAAACACTTGGATTTAAGACATTAAAAGAAGACGCCGCGCTTAAAATTAAAAGCGGAATCTCGACAAAAGATGAAATCATGAGGGAGGGACTGCTATGAAAATTGACGTCCTTCTTTTCACTCAGACAATGCGCTCGCTTTTGTCATCCTGCCTTTCTCTCCAAAGTGCCCTTAAAGTCTGTTCCGAAATCCTTACTGACAAAAAGGAAAAAGCTCTTGTTTTGAGCGTCTTTAAAAAAGTTAATGAAGGAAAGAAGTTTTCTCTGGCACTTTCTGATTACAAGAAAGAATTCAGTCCGCTGTATATTTCTCTTGTTTCGATTGGAGAAGAAAGCGGAACGCTTGCAGAAGTTTTCGGACACTTGAGTTCATACTTAAAAGCCAGGCGCAACATGAACAGGAAAATAATCCAGGCTTTGATGTATCCCGCGGCGGTTCTTATAACTGCTGTCGCTGTAGTAATCATTCTAACTGTATTTGTAATGCCAAGGCTGGAAGGAATATTTGACGCTTTTTCCACATCGTCTGACATGGAAGGACAGATGATAAAGATTAAAGCACGCTTTATTGTTACGTCAGTCATCACGGCAGCCGTGATTCTTGCAATCGTCATTGCGGCGATAATGCACAAGGCAAACGCAAGGGCTGCGTTTTTGATAGACGGAGCGATATTGAAAATTCCTGCTGTCAAAAAACTTGTATTGACAGCTCAGATGAATGATTTTTCTTTTGCCATGAGGCTTATGACAGACACTCATTTTCCTCTGGTACAGAGTCTTGCCCAGGCAAAGGATGTTTTAAGAAACGGACGGATAAAGAAGGCTGTCTCCTCTGCATGCAAAAATGTCATGGACGGCATGGCCGTTGGGGAAGCTTTTGAAAGAGAAAAGATTTTTCCGAATTACTTTACCGTCTGGATAAAGATAGCTGAAGAAAACGGCAACACATTGGAAGCGTTCAGAGAAATATCCGATTATTACAGGTTCGAGAATGAAAACATACTGTCTGACATCACGCAGTCTGCAGAACCTGTTTTCATTCTTATTACAGGAGCGATAATCATAAGCGTAATAGCACAGTTTGTTATTCCTGTATTCAACCTTCTGGGGGCATTATGAAAAAGAAACTGGAAGAAATATTAAAAAATGAAGACGGCTGGACTTTTATGGAAACCCTGATTGTAATTGCAATCATTCTTATTCTTACAGCGACGGTAGGCTTTATGGCAATAAACAGCCTTGAAAAATCCAGAATAGCGGCCGCAAGAACTCAGATAGAAAGTTTTGCAACTGCGATAGAAGCTTATTACATAGACTGCGGAAACTTTCCTACGACAGAACAGGGATTAAGCGCTTTGCGCAAAAAACCTGAAACCGCTCCCTCTTCTGAAAACTGGAGCGGCCCATATATTTACAAAGACGCGCCTAAAGATCCGTGGGGCTATGAATATGAATACACCTCGCCCGCTCCTGACGGCTCTCCGTATGGAATAAGAAGTTTTGGAGCGGACGGAATTGAAGGCGGCGAGAATAAAAACGCTGACATAAAAAGCTGGGAGTGAAAACGGATGATTAGAGAAATGTTTGTCATTGCGGCATTTTTACTTATCCTCTGTGGGATTGTTGGCGGAGTGGTTACTGTCGAGCGGAGCGCTTCGCGACAGTTAGTCATAGCTGAAAGAATTATTGAGGGCGCGAATGAAGCTGACTGAGGTTATAGTTGCAGTGGCGATTTTTCTCATAGCGTGCACGGTGTTTTCCGCAAGTCTTATAAATGTAAGGCGTGGCGTAGACAGGTCTAAAGCGTTTTCCAAAAACGCAGTCGCATTGCTTGATACTGACACGCTTATCAGAAAAGAAATTAAAAAAATAAATGCGCCTTATTGGAAAAGTTTTGACAGTGAATTTAAAAAAGAAAAGATTTTACTTGAAGAGAACCTTAAGAATATTGGCAAAGACAAAGGTTTTGAAGTCGAGAGCGTTTCTTCTGTCTATGACAGAAAGCGCCGTTCGGAAGGAATAAAAATTGAATGGAAGATTTACGGCAGAAAATATGTCTGCCAGGAGTTTATAAGGCAGAGGATTGTTAATGAAGAGTAAGGAAAGCGGTTTTTCCACCGCGTTTGCCCTGACAGTAATATTTTCTCTTTGTGTCATCACGCTTTCTTTTGCAATGATTGTTAATGCAAATGAAAAGAAAATAAGCTCTTATAAAAAAGCCTTTGACGCGCGAAAAAATGCAAACAAAATATTATTTAATATAGAAGAAAAACTGCAGGAATTAAAGGAATATCCTTCCGATATAGACGAATGCCAGATATTATCCTTGATATCCATGGAATGTGATTATGAAATAACTGTAAAGGATGTGTCTACCGGCATAAACAAAAAGTTCGTTTCCCCTGAAATACTGGAAGATGAGGGTGTCCGCCGTTATATGACTTTGAATGAAGAAGCCGCGTTGACAGAATACGGATGGATTAATCCGAGGTTCGCAGACAAAACCGTTCTTGATGAAATTTCACTGGATTTTGAAAGTAAAAATGCATTTCCGCTTATAAACAATACGCCTCCATTAAACATTCATTTTATGACGGATGATTTTATAATGGCTGTCCTTGGATATTTTAAGATTAAATATAGGGAACAAAAACTTGAGCAGATAAGGGAAAAGCTTAATGGTGAGACTAGTTCAAAGGAACTTGCAAAAATCCTTGAAGTAAGCGAAAGTCACGCTGTTTTTGACTTAATCGGCGTTAAGACATTGTTCTGGAAAATCAGCTTTGAAACTGACAAATGCGGATGCAGTGCAGTTTTTGCGGCGGTTCCGCAAAAAGACAATCAGAAAAAAATTGACAGATACATCCTTGTTGAAAAAGACATTGCGCATAAAGGGGGCAGTTTATGACAGAACCGCTTCATTTAACAGACTGTCCGAAGTTTACCCTTTTGTTAAAGTCTCATACGCAGAAAAAACGTCTTATTGAGGCCAAGAATAAACTTTTGAATGTATATCCTTTTGAAGTTGAAGAACAGAAACTATTAATCATACGTACAGACAAAAAAGATAAATACGATGTTTATATTTCAAACGAAGAAATAACACATGAATCAGACATAAGGAAGTTGCTTCTTATAAGTCTGCTTTGCGTTACCGCTTTATGCGCTCTGATTATGACAATGCATAATGTCACTGCAAAAAAAATGGATGAAGCAAAGCGGCAGAAAGAACTTGAAAAACAAAAGCTGGAGCAGGAGCGTCTTGAAAAAGAAAAAGAAGAAAAACTTGAGAAATTAAAAGCAGAATATCTGGACATGAAAGAAAGTGAATATGAGAAAATCTATCCGTATATTGAACGCATATATTCTGCAATGCCTGACAAGACAACGGTAGAAAACATTTCGATAGACAGAAATCATTTTACTGTTGAAGTTACGACAAATGACTCTGTAACAATACTCTCAAATTTTGAAGAGAGCAAGGCCTTTGCCGAAGTAAAAATGACAAGGACAAACATAAAAGGCGGAAAAGAAGCTGTTTCGTATACGGGGGATTTTTCAAGGCTTATAAAAACGGCTGACGGCAGTTTGTCTTTGGATGAAAAGATTTATTTTTACACAAACGAAATAAACAGGATAGATAAACGGACTGAATTACTGAAAGACATTCAGCTTTCTGAATATATAGGAAAGATCCGCGCAGCCCTTCATAAAAACAACTGCCAGGAACAGTACATACAGTTTAGGGGCAAAGAAAAAAATGCAGAGATAGAATTTTTTGTTCTGTCCGCAAGCTGGAATATCCTGAATTTTATAAAAGAAATTCAGAGTGAGGAAAACAATCTTATTGATGTAAAAAACATAAGGATTCATAACAGCGAGGAAAGAAACAAAATACAGACGACAATCTGTTTTGACACCGGAATTGAATTAAAGCAGGATGACGGAATTCTTTGTGAATATGCAGATTTAAGAATCGAAGCTGCCGAAATAGACAGGATTTTCTATAAGGCTCCTGCTCAAAAGCCTGCGATGCAAAAAAGCCCTGCAACCAAAAATGTGCAGCCACAAAAGGCCATTAAGACGCAGACTCCATTGAAGCTAAAAAAACTCACATACATAGGTCTTACAAAATAAAATGCTCAGACTTTTGTTCTGGCAAAGGATGATGATATGGGGAGCATTTATAAGCTTGTACTGGCTGATAAAGAAACTGACGGAGACTGCTGTGTAAAAACTGACGGCGGATTTATGGTAAGGCTTCGCGGCGAATATTATGAGGTAAAAAAATGAGGGTGAAAAAGATTTGCATTAAGGCTCTATGCGCGTCATTATGCCTGTTTTTCTTTTCGTGCGCGTCAACGCCTGAAAAGAAAATTGACTCTGCGTATGTGATGGTCTACGACTATGAAAACAGCGAAGTGATGAATGTTACGATTCTTATAGATGGTGAAACTGTCGGCAATACAGACATATATGGACGACTAATGTTTCCGTGTGAAAAGGAAAGAGAGGTTCTAATAAAAGCTTCAAAAAACGGATATGAGACCGTAGAGACAAAAAGTGTAATTAAGGCTGGTACGGTCATTTATTTTAAGATGGGAAGCGGTTCTTATTATGCGTCAAAAGCGGAAAAGCTGCTGGATGATTGCGATGCAATCAACGCGACAAGAATGATAGACAAGGCTCTTGAAATTGAAGAGAGAAAAGACTGGCGATATTTACAGGAAATAATCTATAAGGAAAGCAATAAATGAATAAAAAAGTAATGGGGCTTGTTTTTTTTGTTGCCTTATTATTGATTTCTCATGTTTTGCTTTTTGTAAAGATATTCAATCTTACGGACGAGTTAAGCAAACTTGAGGAAAAAACAGACAATTTTGGAAAAAGTCTTGCAGAGTTTAAGGAATATGTAGGTTTGCAGATTTCAAAAATAAATGATGAAATCTTAAAAATTTTAAGCAGTCAGAAAGAAAATACGACAGACATTAAAAACGAGCTTGCAAAAATAAACAGGAAATCAGACGCGCAGTATTCTAAGACTGTAGGAATGAGCAAGACCTATGACGCAATTCTTGAAGAACAGAAAAAGAAAACTTTAGATACGTCTGAAAAAGACAAATCAAATATTGAAGCAAAGAAGAATGCCGTCGCCTTGTATAAAAAAGGAATTTTTTCAGCTTCTTATGATGAGTTCAGAAAGCTGACGCAGACCTTTACGGATGATATGGAATGCCGCCTGTACAAAGCAAAAAGTCTTTACTACAAGAACCGCGCCGACAGTTCCTCTTATGCAGAAATCTTGGCGGATATAAGAACGCTCAAGCAAAATGGGGTTTCTGATGCCGAGCTGCTTGAAATAGAAAAATCAATCCTTGCTGAAAAGGAGGGATTTGATGAATAAAAGAGCCATTTGTTTTACAGCATTGCTGTTTTCATTAGTCATAGCCTCCGCTTCTGAAATAAAAATTGCTCCTCTCGCAGTCTATGACGTTGACGGAAACAAAACAGAAGCTCCCTACAATCCATCAAAGGCAATCCATGATGAACTTGAAAAGCACTGGTTCGGCGGCCTCATAAATTTCTCTCACATTTCGGAAAGCAAATACGGAATTCCCGTCACAATAATTGACGCGCATAAAATCTGCGCATCTGAAAGAGCTGATTATCTGATATACGGATATCTAAAGAAAAATGAATCAAGCTGGCTTTGTGAGGTAAAGCTTTATGATGCAAACGGAAAGAAGATTATAAAGGAATTTTTTGCAGGAGACAGCATAGACCATTACGACAGGCTTATTAATGTCCTGTGTCAGAATATCCTTTTTGGAATTGAGGAAATTACAGGCCTCAATAAGGATGAACTTAGGCAGGAAAAGACACGTCCCATGGAATTAAGGATTCCGGTTTCTCTTTTTTACTGGAATCCTGTTGATAGTAACTGGGGAGACAAGATTTTAGGAATTGCGGGCGTCAATGCAGGTATTGAGCTTTATCCCCCTCAGCCTGTGATTGTGTCAAACGGAAAGCTTATAGATTTTTCCGCGAGGTTCAACCTTTCATGGAACATCGGAATAAACAAGAAAAACACCTACCCTTTTGTAATCAACACCATGGCAATAAGTCTGCCAGTCTTACTGCATGTTCATTTTAACGAAAGGCATTCTTTATACGGCGGATTCGGTCTTGCATACAACATCGAGCTTATGAGCATAAAGCCAAAGTATGAAAACGAAAAATTTTTATACCAGAATGTCTTTTCTTTTGAAACAATTGCAGGTTATGAGTTTGACATTAATGACAAAGCGCGTCTTTTTGCAGAAATGGCTTTTGACTTTCACCTGCTGGGAGACGGTTTTGTTTCTGTAAAGCCGTGCCTTGGAGCGTCATTCAATATTTTTAAGGAGCGAAGATGAAAGGAATTATAAAAGTTATATTTTTGATTTTTACATCATTGTCTTTTTCCTCATGCTACAACAGCGCGTTTGATGAAATTTTATTCAGGACGACAGACGATCCGTTTGATGATGTTCCGACAACTGATTCCCTTACGACAGAACACACTGTATATCTTTCCTGGAAAAAAGATGACGCAGCAGACAGATTCTGCCTTATGAGGTCATTTGATACATCTCCTTTAGACTGGTCGCTCATTTATGAAGGAACTGCAACAAGTTATACGGACACAGATTTTAGTGACAACGAAAAGTATATTTACCGGCTTGATAAAACACGCGGCTCAAAATACTTTGAGGGGAAAAAATATGGCTACGGATGGTCATCAGGAACTATAAGAGACAGCTGCGAGCCAAATGATGTGCCGGAAAAAGCTGCATTCTTAGAATATGACAGGATATGCAATCTGCCATGCGTTGGCTTTGTAACAGACAATAAGGAAATTCTTGATGAAGACTGGTTTTATGTGACAGTTCCTCCAATGCGTCAGGCAGACATAATAGTAGGACAGCATAACCTTACGAACACAACCCTAGGAGCGGAGACAAACCTCAGGATACAGCTTTCAGGACTTGAAAGCCAGAGCGTGAGGCATCAGACAGCTTACCAGATTCAGAACACCACTTATGAAACAAAAAACTTTTATTTTAAGGTTTTTCCGGAACGGACGTCGCTGTCCTCGGGAAACAGTTTCTGCACAGTCATAGAATATACAGTTTCTTTGAACCAGATAATCAAATATTAATAAGGAAAATGCAATGAAACATGAAAATCTATTAATCGTTTTTGCCTCGCTCGCCCTGTTTTCATCTTGCGAACTTGCGCCCTTTGAGGAAGGAGAAACTCTAACAAGGCCAGAGCAGACAAATCTACAGGAAGAAAGCACCCTGTTTGAAAAAGATGAGCAGAATAAAATATTTACATTTGAAACAAACGACACAAAGTATCTGGGCGCAAAGGGTTGGACGCTTTGGACTGTACCAAATGTAAATACAAGTGAAAATTTTAATCTTGTCGCTGTTGAAGTGATTAAGGAAAGTGGACGGACGGAAGCCGGATTCGGACTTGTTTTCTGCGAGCAGGAAATTGAAGGAAAGCCGTTCATGCTTGCAGTCCTCATAAATGCAAATGGATATTATACGGTGGGCAAGGTTTTTGACGGTGTTTTCTGCCATATCAATGACGGCTGGAAAAACTCAAACTTCATAAACAAAGGATATGGAATAAAAAATACCATCTCTGTCGATTATGACACCGGCACCAGGAATTTTATTTTAAAAATCAACGGCTACGAAATAACGTCATTTACAGTGTCAGAGCAGATTTCATTTAAAAACAGCAGATCTGGTTTTGCTGTTGTAATTGCAAACAATGAAAATTTTCCTGGTAATCCAGTAAGGATTACTTTTGAGAATAAATAAAAGAGGAGAGAAAGACCATGCGTAGAATTTCAGAAAAAACAATGGAAGTAAGTTTTACTAAGAGAATTGTAGCCATAGTAATGATGGTTTCATATATTTTTGTTTTATGTCCGTTGTCACTGTTTGCTGAATCTGTAACGAACGACACAGAAGCAAAAAGAACGGTTTCTGTAAGAGAAGAAAAATCGGAAGTCCTGATTTCTGCAGAGGAAGGCGGAACTGTAACTTTAGGAGAGGCTTCCATAGAAATTCCAGAAGGGGCTTTAAGGAAAGACACCAGGATAAGCATTACCCGCCTTTTAAAAGTAGAAGATACAGGAGAATCTCTTTGCAACGCAATTCCACATTCCGGCGGTTACAGATTCCTGCCTGCCGGCACTAAGTTTGAGAAGGACGTAACAATTACACTGCCTTACAGTTCTGAGCTTAACGCAAAACCGCAAAGTCTTGATGAGCTTTACACCTATTTTTATGACACACAGAAGAAAAGCTGGATAAAACTTGAGCGTCTTGAAGTTGACAGGGAACACAATAAAGTCCGCTCGCTTTCAACCCACTTTACGGACATGATAAACGCAACCCTCACAATGCCCGAAAGCGCAAGCCCTGTGGATGTGAATTTAAATTCAATAAAAAATCTTGAAGCGGCAAAACCGGATAGCCATCTTATAAAGTTTAACCCACCAAAAGCAAGCAACATGGGAGACGCTTCTTTCAGCTTTGAGCTTGCAGTTCCAGCAGGACGCAAAGGCATGCAGCCGCAGATTTCAGTAAGCTACTCCTCTGGTGGCGGCAACGGAATCATGGGCAAGGGATTTGACATGAGTTACGGAAGCTCAATTACTACGGATACAAGGTTTGGGCTCCCGAACTATGACACCCGCGACACATACATGCTTGACGGCATTTTACTGGAAGAAAAAACGCGAAAAGGAGATGAAATAACTTATAAACCGTTAAAAGAAACATCATTTAGCAGAATAAAAAGGTTTATGAGTGACAACCACTGGGAAGTTACGGATAAAAGCGGAACAAAAAGGATTTACGCTAATACTTCTGAATCTTGCACCGGCAGTGGAAACGAAGTATTTACATGGAATATTACAAAAATTGAAGATGTAAACAATAATACAGTTGTTTTTGAATACAATAATTTTGCCGAGATACAAGGAAAAAATACATATAACTACGTTTATCCGACAGCCATATATTATACAGGCTCTAACAATGAAAAGGGAAACTATAACATCAAGTTTCACTACGATAATGACGGAGCAGAATCAAGACAGGATGTAAGGATTGATGCACGCTCAAGGCAGATTGTGGCGTGCGAAAAATTGCTTACAAGTATTAGTACACACTATGGAGAGGACGATAAACCAATTCGAAAATATAGTTTTACTTACAAAGAGGGGCTTGCAAAAGAGAAGATGCTTATTTCTCTTGAAGTAAGTAATAATGCTGGAGATAATTATGCTTACACATTTGAGTATAACGAACCTGAATATGAAAACGGAAAGGTAAAATATTTTGCTGATGCAGAAGTATGGCATAACGGAACAGCAATAAAAACTGGAAAATCAACCAGCGGCGGCGGAAGTTTTAATACAAGCGCAGGTGTCGGAGTTGGTGAACTTAGTGGAACAGCGGACGCGCGACTTACCGGCGGTGTACAGGGAAGTTTTTCAAATTCAAACAGTGAAACTGAGAGCATGCTTTCAGATATAGACGGCGACGGCAGTCCAGATTATATAAGGGTAAAAGGCGGAACATTATACTACAGACTAAATCAAAAGAGTGGATTTTCTGAAGAAGAAAAAAGCATTCCTTTGGAAAAAATAAAATTAGATGACGAAAATTCACAGAATCTTTCTATAGGCTGGAATATTTATGGCGGCGGTGGATTAAAAACAAGTTTTGTATCTGGACTTGGAGCAACATATTCTGATGTAAGTCAAACAACAACTTCAAATTCTACCGTTGCCTTAAATGACGTGAATGGCAACAGGAAAACGGACATCATACTTTCCGGGAAAAATTATTACCTCAAAAATACTTCTAAAAATGGGAATGTCAGTTTTGAACGGGAATTGTATGATGGTAAGAACAGCTCGGTGGTTGAAAATAACATCAAAAAGCTTACAGCAGATGAAATAAAGGCGTATAAGGAACAATACAAAACTCAGACACCATTCAGGCAATGGAAGTCACAATATGACGGAATAGTAAGCGTTACGCAAAATCTTTCAGCTGCAGGAAGTTTTGACCAATCAAATTCTGTCAAAGCCCATGTCTATAAAGGAAACTCGGAAACTTCTGTCAGTTCGCTGGAAAGCATGGTGTCGGGGACAAAATCTTCTGAAAAATTAAATGCCTCACTTAGTGTAACAAAAGATGAAAATCTATATTTTATAACAGAAACAGATGAACCATTGAATTCTGACGTAAACTATAATATTAAGATTGATTATACTGATATAAAATCATATAAAGCACGCTTAAAAGTTCCTGTATTTTTCCCAGAACAAAAAATAACCAATCAGATATTGCCGGAAGCCTTAAAACCAATCTACAATACAACTACAGAAACCCAATCAGGTGTAAATGGGAATAATATATATTTCCCTGTTTATGTACTAAAGGAAACATGGCAGAATTCATCAGATAAAGAAATATATTCTCAGTTGGTAAGTCAGGGAAGATTTTTGCCCGGAGCTTTTACAGAGAATCAGTTTGATAAAATACTTGAAAGCTTTTCTTCTAAAACAAGCGCAATAATCAATAAAAGATTTTTTGAGGATGATGATGCTAACGAAGAATTAACTGAGAAAATAATATACGAGCGTTTTGCAGCCTGCTTTATCCATGATCTGACGAATAAAATTTATATCATTCGTAATAACAATGACATTAAGCTTTTTGACTTGCTTTATAATACTTTGGGACAAAAAGAAGTTTTGATTGAGTCCTGGAATAATTACAGACTTTTTGATATTGATGCAGTATACGATAAAAATGGAATCATCTATGAACAGAAATCTATTGTAGCTGCAACAGGAAGCAGACGTGGTTCAGATATAACTGGAACCCAGTTAGAAAACGGAAATTTAATTATACTTGGCGACTATGACGGCAAACTTCTGACTGCATCCATAAAAAATGGAAAAGTTTTCTTTGACAATATCGAACAACAGGATTTTACAGCGCAATTTGAAAAGCAAGATGGTGAAAACAAAGGAGAGACAGTTTTTATTGTTACTCTTGTGCATACAACAGATAATGAAAAAATAATCTATAACCTTACGGATTTTAAGCCGAAAGCCTTGAACCTTTCAAAGGAAGAATTACAGTTAATTGTTGACGAGTATTCAATTTCACATGAGTCGATTAATGATTCATTTTGGAACTGGAATGAAAAGTTTGAAGATGATGCCTATGAATGCCTAGAAGCTTTTGGAATGAGTGAGAATCAGCAGAAAAGATTTCTTGAACTTGTTTATGATAAGACCGTAAAAGAAATTATAGAAAATGAAGAGCCTAAAGAGATTACTGTATATACAAAAAAACAGAACCTAGTCGGTCAGAATCTTATAGATGCTTCTGGTATTCTTTCTGATGTAAAATTTAATACAATAATAAAAAATGAGTTTCCATATTATGAAAAATCAGATAATGATGAATACAATATTAAAAAAGAATATGAAGGAGATATAACGGAAGATTCGGATAATACAAGAAAAGTCGCGGAAAAAATAATTATTGAAAAATGTAACAATCATGGATTTGGCAAATATTGTTCTGTTCAAGTTATTGTACAATTTGATGAAGATGGTTTGTATAAACTTGATGATAATTCAAAATTTATCAGCCGAAGAATTATAGAAAATTCCATTTATATTACAGAAGAAAAATATTCTCCAGGGAAAACATCTTGGGATTCTTCAGGCGCTTGGAGCGGCATAACACATTCAGACGAAAAAGTTTTGTATGAAGAAAAGAATCAAGATGAAGATGCTGTTATACAAGTTGAGCGTCAGGAAAAACTTTTTGCAGGAAATTCAAACTGGTTCTTTGGTATATGGATAAACGGAAAAACTGCCTTTAATGGAAAAAGCATAGAATCAATTTTTGCTGCAAAAGATCATACAAAATACGATTATGACAAAGAAAAATTAAAAGACATGAGCAAAGAAGAAGCTGCCTTAAAAAAAGGAACAAATGAGGAGCAGCCTTTCTACCTTCCTGTCTTTAACACAGTAATTTCTGATTTTGAGATTTATCCTGTTAAGAAAGAATATGCTGCAAATAAAAATGATGTGGAGAATGCCCTTATTGGTCAAGTAAGCATGAGCAGTCAGAGGGAAGAAGATGAAGAAGGTAACTATATAATGGTTACCCAATACTATTTTCCTTTTATACAGGGTGATTACATACATGCAGGCAGAGTTGGCGGAAATACCTTTTACAATATAGAAGGCATTAAGGGTTCTGATTCAAAATCTTCCAGCTTTGTCTTTCCTAATGTACGCATGGCAAGGAACGAAGGAAATGACACTACTTTTGGTGTAAGTGTGGATCTTGCTGTTCCAAAGATTTCAGAATTTGTGAGCGGAGATGATTTATACAAGCTTATTGAACAAACAACTATAGGTAACTTTGGTGGAACATCAGGAACCAATACAAGTAATGGAAACCTTACCCAGACAGTTATGGATGTAAATGGTGATTCAATCCCGGACATAATTCAACAGGCAGGTTCCGGCATAAATGTTATTCCTGGAATAAAAACAAAAGACGGAATAAGTTATGCTGGAAGTTTTTATATTGATAATATAAATATAAATTCAACTTCTTCTGCGACTGAAATAAAAGGAGCTTCTGTTTCTCCAAATGGTTCAGTGTCATTGACAATATCAAAAAATGGTAAGGTAATTGGAGCTACCCCATCACCATCTGTAAGCGGAGGTGCTGGCTGTACCGTTGTAACAGGAAGCTCTTCTGTAGAGGCAGGGTTTATAGATGTAAACGGAGATGGCTTACCTGATTATTTTAATGGTACATCTGTATCATTGAATCAGGGAAAGAAATTTTCTACCTCAAGTTTAGTTACTGTAAATGCCGGCAGCATGAATACATCTTCCTTAAACAGTGCTGCCGTAAATGCCAACATAGGAAAATCTTCATCAAAAGGCGAATCGCTGAAAACTGGCGTAAGTCTGGGAACAGGATTAAGCTACAGCGTTTCATCAAACACTTCAGAAACCATGTATCTGGATATTAACGGCGATGGGCTTGCCGACAAACTTGTACAAAGGAGTGGCTCAATTGCTGTATTTTATAATACAGGAAATTCTTTTGTAAACGCGGACGACATTTTATTGCCATCATGGAATGTAAATAGTACAGAACAATCGTATCTTCAAACAGGAAAAGATGTAAACTTTGACCTTGGACTTTTTGGTAACCAGCCGCTTATAGGTCCATTAACGGAAGGTCTTGTCAATGTGTTGCCTGTCTGCAATCCTTTTGCGATTGATGACATTGACAACATGGAGTTTTCTTCGACTGTTTCTCTGTCCATGAGTGGTAATGTTGGAGTGAGCTTTACATTCCCTATAAAAATTCCTATAGCAGGTATTTCCATTAATATAACTTGTTCAGGTGGCAACGGACTTTCAGGTTCCTCATCAATAAATTGCGTAAATGTTTCTATGACAGACCTTGACGGTGATGGACTTGCAGACCATGTTCTTCGCATTCCTGGAGCTGCAACATATTGGAAACGCAACATTAGCGGAAAATATGGGCAGCTGACACAGGTAAATCTTCCACAGGGTGGGAATGTCCGCCTTGAATATGCGGAGAAATATGGAACAATTGAAAATCCAAATTTCAAATATGTAATGAGCCGCGTCATAATAAATGATGGAACAGATAAAGATGATATCCTTCCAGAGCTTAAGCATGGAGCACATTCTGTAACGACAACTTATGAATACAGTGACGGATATTATGATAGAAATAAAAAAGAATTCTACGGATTTGGAACTGTAAAAACAATTTTTACAGACGGCAACTGTCAGGAAGATGTTTATTACAACCATGAGTATTATTCCAAAGGCTGTGTAAACTCAAGTGCGGTAAAGACTGCTGACGGCGCATTGCTTTCAGAAAATGTTACAACATTGGAAGATGCTCCTTATGCCTTGCCTGTAAAAGAAGAATCAAAGATTTATGAGAAGTCATCAGGAGATGGAAATTATATATATTCCGCAACCAAATATTCTTATGATTTAGTCTACGGAAACTGTACAAAGGTAATACAGGATTTTGGAGATTCTGAAAGTTTAACCGGAGAGATCACATACAAGAATATTGATACAGAAGAAAAATATATTACCGGTTTACCAACAAAAATCATTGTTTATGGCAAAAACGGAGAAACAAATCCTCTTCGTCTTAGAACAGGAGATTATGACAGTTTAGGACAGCTTACAGAACTTAGCCAGTATTGGGCAAATAATGAATCAAGCTGTTCAATAAACAAGCTTACCTATGATGATTACGGAAATATAGAAACTGTCTCAGACAGTCGTGGCGCAACATTGAGTTATAAATACGATGGTGTTGAACACATGTTTGTCAGAGAGATTACTCAAAGTGGAAATGACACAGAAAGTTATACAAGCTTTATTGAGTATGATGAGGCGACGCAGACTAAATTATTTGAGACTGACTGCAACGGAAACAAACTAAACTATGAATATGATAAATGGCAGCGTATAAAAGAAATCTGGACAAGCTATGATACAGGTTCTATTCCTGCCGTAAGTTATGAATACCATACACCGAACAAAGATTCTGATGGAAAGCACGAATTGTGGTATGCCGTAACAAACAACAAAGTGACATTTGACGCGGACGATGACAGCATAATTCAGACCGTTCTCCAAATTGACGGTCTTGGTCGAGCTGTACGCACTGCAAAAACAGGTTTTGTAAACGGTGTTGAAGGATGGAACGCAAGTGGAGCTGTTGAATATGATAACAAGGGAAGAATAATTAAAGAAGGTGTGACAGAATTCATACAAGGAGACATTCAGACACTTCTTGAATCCGTGCCAAAAATGACAAGTCTTTTTACCGCGTACGAATACGACGAGAAGGACAGGCAGGTAAAAGTAACTCTCCCGGACGGTTCTGTTGAGAAAAACTTCTTTTATATGGAAGATAATAAACTAATCTCAGAAACAAAGGATATGCTTGAAAATGTCAGTATTCAGGAATCAGACAGTCGTGGAAACATTATACGTGTCGCAAGACTGGACAAAGACGGCAATCAGCTTACACAAGTAACATATCAGTACAATGATATGGGGGAAATGATTAAAGCATTTGATGCAAAGGATCATCCTATAACTGTAGAATACGATATGCTTGGCCGCAGAACTGCACTTGAAAGTCTGGACTCCGGCAGACAGGAATTCTTCTATGATTCAAGCTCAAATCTTGTGCGTGAAAATAATAGTGTTCTTCGAGAAAATAACAAGCAGATTGTTTATGAATATGATGGCTTAAATCGTCTTGTGCGTATAGATTACCCGGACACTGAAGACACTCTTTATACTTACGGAAGTTCATCTGATAAAGCAGTTAAAGCTGTAGGAAAGATTTTAAAGGTTCAGGATGCCTCAGGTACTATTGAATATGAATACGGAAGCCTTGGTGAAGTAACTAAGGAAGCAAGAACCCTTTCAACACATCTTAATGCTGATAATTCGACTGAAACTGCCGTTATGGAATACCGCTCAGATTATCTAGGCCGCATGCAGTGGATTATTTACCCTGACGGTGAAAAAATTACATACGGCTATGATGACGGAGGCCAGGTTATTTCCGTTACAGGCGAACATTACGGACACAAGTTTGAGTATGTTATAAACATTCTGTATGATCAGTACGGTCAGCGTACCCGCATTGTCTACGGTAACGGAACGTTCACTGAATATACTTATGATCCGGCAAGAAGATGGCTTGATTCAATCAAAACGGAAAATAAGTGGGGGCAGAATTATCAGAATATTACCTATGATTTTGATGCAGTCGGTAATGTTCTAAGCTATGAGAATAATTGTCTTGATTCTGTAAGTGGCAATTATAAGACGAAGCAGTCATATTCTTATGATAATCTCTATCAGCTTGTTAAGGCAGAAGGTGAAACAACTTATAATCCTTATCATTCAAGTGTGCCGGAATTTGTTTCAAAGTACAGCCAGCTTTTTGAATTTGATAAAGATGGTCTAGGCAAAATGCTTTCAAAAGTCAGCACGGAAGCAGTAACGCCTCATAAAAATATCGGTGACAATTTGAATTACAGCTTTAATTATGTTTATGATGAAAACTATGCTCACAGATTGATAAATGCCGGCGACCGTTACTACAAGTACGACTCAAACGGAAATATCATCTGTGAACAGGACGGAAGTTTTGAAAGCAACGGTGATGATACCGCTTATCACAAAATTAGCCGTGAAGCAGAAGGTGTTTATTCTACTGATTATGGCTGGGGTCTGTTCAAGGATGAAGATGCGGATGATATGCACAGAAAAACTCGTTACCGCAGAACATACAGCTGGAATGAGCGCAATCAGCTTGTTTCAAGTGTAGATGAAATTTACAACACAGCTTATGTTTACGGTCAGGACGGTCATCGTACAAATAAATACACTGCAAACAGCGAGACTTTATATTTTAACAAGATGTGGACTCTGCATACCGACAGCGGAAACAATATTTACGGCGGTCAGACTGCGAAGAATATCTATCTTGGAGAAACAAGAATCGTTACCAAGCTGAACAGTGGAAAAAATCCTAAGTATCAGGAAGAGTTCTACAAACAGTATTTTTATCACAGCGATCATCTCGGCTCAGCTTCTTTAATTTCTGATTACAAGGGTGATGAATACCAGCGCATTGAATTCACTCCGTACGGTGAAATCTGGGTAGAAAAAACAGATCCAAATGCAAATTTAAACTTTTTACCATATAAGTTTACGGCAAAAGAGATGGACGAGGAAACCGGTTTGTATTATTATGGAGCTAGATACTTAGATCCACGGTATTCCATGTGGATTTCTACAGACCCGGCTCTTGGGGAATATATTCCTCAGGCTCCTGTTTCAGACGAAGCAAGGAAGCATAACCAGAATTTGCTTGGCATGGGAGGGGTATTCAACACTGTTAATCTTAATCTTTATCACTATGCTGGAAATAATCCCATTAAGTATGTTGATCCAGATGGAAAGATTATTAAAGATAAAGAGACTGAGATTTATATACAAAAGATTTTTGAAAATACAAAAAAACATATGTATACTCAAGAAATTATTGAAGAATTTGAAAAAAATCTTGTTTGGGCTAGAGAAGGTAGAAACAAAATAGGTGATTTAATAAATATTTCAGATGATGCTAAGCGACAGATTATTGTTCTAGATTTATTACAACAATCGGTAGAATCTGATGTTGAATTAGTTGAAGTAAAAATATATAGAGATGCAAAAGTAAGAAAAGAAGTGGCAGAATATTGGATAATATCATTTGATCCTGATACTGAAAAATCTAATTTTATATATAACGTTTTAGTTGATATTGGCAATGATGGTTATATTGATTATATAGAATGGATTCCACTAGAGGCAGAAAAGGAGATGACTGAATGATTAGACGTTTGATAATTTGTTGTATTATATATTTTTCCCCTTTTTTTCTTTTATCCGAAGAAAATCAATATCCATTATTGCAACCAGAAATTTCAATTTTTACAAAACAAAAAGAAGAAATTCTCTTAAACAAAGGATATATAAAAATTTCTGAAAGTGAATTTGACGGTAATAAATTATTTAAGGAAATTTATGAAATAGTTTATGATGAAAAATATACAAAACTAGTACCAGACTATTGTTTTAATAATTTTCTTTCGGAAGGAATATATTATCAAATGTTAAATGCTATTAAATATGCTTCTGAACCTTTCTTAATGACATATGCAGTCTTACAGAAGCATGATGTGAAATTTTATTATTATAAGTTAAATTATAATTTAGATTATGAAATATACCTTTGGGAGACAGATGATGCTGATGAAAAAGAAGAAATAAAAATTTTTTATTAAATATTCAATTATATTATATAGAAGGTAAATAATTATCAGCCACTTATAGGGTCCTTACAAAAAATCTTGTGAATATTCTTCCTGTTTGCAATACCTACGGTACAGAAGATATAGATAACATGAAGATTATAATGAAGCGGGTCAGCTTATAGAATTAAATCAATTTTGGGCAAATAATGAATCATGCTGCTCAACAAACAAGATTACCTATGATGGTTATGGAAATATAAAAACAGTTTCTGATAGTCATGGAGCAACATTGAGTTACAAATACGATGATGTTGAACACATGTTTGTCAAAGAAATTACTCAAAAAGGAAAGGACACATAAAGTTATACAAGTTTTATTGACTATGATGTCCCAACACATATTAAAATATCTGAAACTGACTGTAACGGAAATACAATTAATTATGCTTATGATGACTGGCAGAGAATTGTTGAAATAAGAACAGACTATGATAGTTCAGAGAAAAGTAAAACTCCTGCCGTAAGTTATGAATACCATACGCCGAACAGTGATTCTTTTGGACATCACGAATTGTGGTATGCCGTAACAAACAACAAAGTGACATTTGACGCGGACGATGACAGCATAATTCAGACCGTTCTCCAAATTGACGGTCTTGGTCGAGCTGTACGCACTGCAAAAACAGGTTTTGTAAACGGTGTTGAAGGATGGAACGCGAGCGGAGCCGTGGAATATGACGAAAAAGGCAGAACCATAAGAGAAGGCATGACGGAATTCATACAAGGAGACATTCAGACGCTTCTTGAATCCGTGCCAAAAATGACAAATCTTTTTACCGCTTACGAATATGATGAAAAAGACCGTCAGATAAAGACAATTCTTCCTGATGGTTCAGCTCAGACTAACGCCTTATATATAGAAGAAAACAGGCTGATTTCCGAAACGATCGACCCGCTCGGAAATGTCTCCGTCCAGGAAACAGACAGCCGCGGAAATATTGTTCGTGTGGCAAAAAATGATAAGAGCGGAACGCAACTTACGGAAGTTACTTATAAATACAACGCCATTGGTGAAATGCTGAACGCCTACGATGCGAAAGGACACCCGATAACGGCAGAATATGACCTTCTCGGTCGCCGAACAGCTCTTGAAAGCCTGGACTCTGGCAGGCAGGAATTCTTCTATGATGAATGCTCAAACCTTGTCCGAGAGAACAACAGCGTCCTGCGAGAGAACAACAAGCAGATTGTATATGAATACGACGGCCTGAACCGCCTTGTCCGCATAGACTACCCAGACACAGAAGATACTGTTTACACTTACGGCGGTGCGAACGACACTCACGGAGCGGCGGGAAAAATTCTTTCTGTAACCGATGCTTCGGGAACTCTTGAATATGAATACGGAAAACTTGGAGAAACTACAAAAGAGACAAGAACGCTCGCCACTCATCTGAACGGCAATAATCCTTCGGAAACTGCTGTTATGGAATACCGATCTGACTATCTTGGACGTATGCAGTGGATTGTCTACCCCGACGGCGAGAAAATCACATACGGTTACGATAACGGCGGG
>SAMEA3663026__coassemble_424_pt1 | contig 24378 bp, 24 predicted proteins | sample SAMEA3663026__metabat2_high_PE_017 | metagenome-assembled genome bin SAMEA3663026 (sample SAMEA3663026) | pig gut metagenome | biome: pig gut; feature: pig-associated habitat; material: faeces | place: France | collected 2012
GCGGCTGTCAATTCGACATAATTTTCTTGTGATACTTTACCGTACATGAGCATTCTTCCAGGGTATCACATGAACAAAAAATACTGGGTAAGTATAAGACTTGAATTTGTTACAGAAACCGTGCTGAAAAAATTAATTGATGAAAGCTGGAATCTTGTAAAACCAAAAATAAAAAAGAGGAGTGCAAGATAAAATATGACTTTCAAAAATCTTTTAAAATCAATTTTCACTAAGCCCCTGACGGTCCAAGCTTTCCTGCGTTAGGCAATGGAGGGCCAGCCGGAGGCTGTTGTGAAAGCAATGGAGTGCCCTGGGCACGGAACCCCGGAACTGCCGCCCCCGCTTGCGGGGGGGGCTGATTTTTACCTTTTTATAATTTTTTCTTTATACTTCCCCCATTTTAATTTATACGGTTTTTATTTTTTAGACTGTTTTTTAATGCTGACACACTGTTTTCAAACCTCTGGCACTGTGTTTTCAAAACTCAGACACTGTGTTTTCAAAACTCAGACACTGTGTCAGCATTCTGCTAAAAGCCTTGCAATGGTTTTCTGATATCCTTGTAGCGTTTTACCGGCACGCTTATTCAGTCTTTCTATAAGCCTTTTAGCGGAATTAAAATCACCTGTCTGAATAAGATATTTTGCACTTTCTATTTCTTTTTTTACCTTAAGTTCTTCTGTTAAACCTGCAAACTTTGAATCTTTTTGAGCCATTTATATTCAGGAAGTCCTTTACTTGCTTCATCCAGCTTGTCACCCTGATTAAGTTTTACATATTGCCGTTTAATACCGTTTCCTTGTTTTACTTCAATCTCAAGCTTTACCATAGGAGCAGCATTTTTTGAAAGAATAATGGAATCTGCGTAGATATAAGTATTTGTTCCGGCAATATTTTCAAGCTTAAAGCCTTTTACTTCAATCTTCTTTACAAGCTTCTGATTGTAGGCATCCAAAGCATCCAGACGGTAAACAAGATTATGCTGTATCTTATGAGTAGCAGAATAGTTAATTACAAATAAAGGCTTAAACTGAGTTAAAGCTTTCTGTGTAGCTGACTTTTCATCTCCCATTCTCTGAGGTTCATCAAGAATTAAAATAGGTCTGTTGGCTGCAATAACATCAATTGGGCGGCGACTTGCAAACTCATCACGCTTTGTGTAAATAATGCGGGCAGCCTCGTTTCCTTTTCGGCCTTCAACATTTTTATCTTTATTCAAAGAAGTATTAAAAGCCTGAGTGTTGATAATCATTACATTTATATCGCTACTGGCAGAGAACTGGTCAATCATATTCAAACGCTTTGAATTGTATATGAAGAACCTGATTTTCTTTCCATACTGCTGCATAAAATGATCTTGTGTGTATTCAAGGCTTTTGTAGATTCCTTCACGAATAGCAACAGAAGGAACTACAATCATAAACTTACTCCAGCCATAAGCCTTGTTCAGTTCATACATTGTTTTGGTATAAACATAAGTCTTACCGGTTCCGGTTTCCATTTCAATATCAAAACTTGGAACTCCTGCAGTACGTTTTACTTCATTTGTGCGGATAATAAAATTGCTGTCCTGAATCTTATGAATGTTTTCCAGAAGTTCCTTTTCGCCAAGAATTAAATCTGCATTGCGGTAGCCGTTGTCTGCCTGTTCAAGTTCTTCGTCAAAATTATCACAGGGATTCGAGGCGACTAACGCAGCCTCATCAAACAAAGCGTTCTGTGCTATCTCAATTTTTTGAACCTGCGGCATAATTCCTTTGTCGCGTAAATACTGAACTTTATCTGCAAACTGCTGACCTTCAAAACATTTTACAAGAGCATCTACAGCTTCAGTTTGGTATTTTTGTATCTTAAAATTGAATTTCATTTTTACTTTTTCTCCGTTTTGATTTGCCAACTTCCGTTTTTGTCAGCACCAACTCTTTCGATAATTCCTTGTTCCTGAAGCTTTTTCATATTTTTGTTTATGTTCAGTTTTGCAATTCCAACGATTTGTGAAAGTTCTTCTTGCGTTACAAAAGGATTTTGTTTTATTGCTTCCAGGATTTTCTTTTGATTTGCAGTTATCTTTACATTTATCTTTGGAGTAATCTTTTTTTCTGTTTCAAGGATTTCTTTTATGGTGTTAAGAATCGTCTGTAACATAAAAACAATGAAATTTGTGCTGTCTGCATTTGAATCACTTGAATTTAAGGCTTTATAATATTCTTCCTGATTTTCCTTTATCAAAGTTTCGATTGGAAGCCATGCAAAAACACCTTTCCAGTCTTTTAGAATTACAGTCTGCCAGAGCCTTCCCATTCTTCCGTTTCCGTCCTGGAATGGATGGATAAATTCAAATTCATAATGAAAAACACAGCTTTTTATTAAAGGATGAACATCACTGTTTTTTAGCCACTGGAATAAATCCGCCATTAAAAAAGGAACTCTATCAGCTGGAGGAGCTAAATGCACCACCTGTTTTCCATCAAAAACTCCAACGCCCTCATTTCTATATTTTCCGTTTCGTTCAACCAAATCGTTCATCATCAATTTATGAGCTTTTAATAAATCTTTTTCTTCATAAGAATTTAAAGTTAAAAGAAGTTCGTAAGCCTGAAGTGCATTCTTTACTTCCTGAATTTCATTTGGATTTCCTAAAACTCGTTTTCCTTCGATGATTGCAGTTATCTGTTCAATGCTCAAAGAATTATTTTCGATTGCCAGAGAGGAATGAATTGTCTTGATTCGGTTTTCTTTTCTCAATTCCAAATGACGAGGATTATTTTCAAGAGAATTGATTTCTCCAACCGCTTCTGAAATTTGAGAGATTAAATCTATTATTTGAGATGTTATCTTAAACGGCGGCTCGTAACTCATCTACACAACTCCTAGAGAACTTTTCTGATTGAAGAAGAGTTTTCATAATCATTTATCTACCAAAAATTCTTCACATTTATCTGTTATACATACTTCTGCAAACATTTTACCAAACTCTGTAAGTTTAAATTCTGAAAAAGTTCTTATTCCAATTTGTTTATGATAAGTTTGAGAAAAAGCTCCATTTGTTTCTTTCGTTTCTTCATCTGCAAAAATTGGTTCTTGCTGTTTATATTGCCAACATCCAGCTAAATTCAGATGGTTTAAGTGTTCACTATATATCCAGATATTTTCAGGAAAATCAAAAAAATTTTTTGGCAACTCATCTATTTCAGTTCGTCTATTAAAGAATTCACTTTTCTTATCATTATAATCATCTATATGATGAATTTTGTAATTCTTCTTACTTAATAATAGAATTAATACACATTCATCACGTGTTAATTGTTCCAATAATTTTGGGAAAGCTGGACTTAAAAATTTCTTCTTAGTTTTGTCAACCGAAGCTTTCAAAATATTAAAAAACATCTCTCCAAGGATTGTATCATCAGGATTCAGTGCCAAATTCTGAATTGTAGGAATAGTTATATTTGGTGTTGCTTCAACCAAGTTCTCAGATTTTACTTCATTTGAAATTCTATTTACCCAATTATCAAAGCGAATGTTAATCATTTTTGAAGGAACAGAAAAAGGAATTAATAAAGTTTTTACTAATTCGCCTATGGTCAATCCTAAATGAGAAGCAGTTGGATGTAGTAAATCAGTATATATTTCCTTTGACAAGTCTTTAGTCGCATCAAGTATTTCTTTCATATTATTTATCCCCTGCAGTACGTTTTACTTCATTTGTGCGGATAATGAAATTTGAGTCCTGAATCTTATTAATGTTTTCCAGAAGTTCCTTTTCGCCAAGAATCAAATCAGCATTGCGGTAGCCGTTGTCTGCCTGTTCAAGTTCTTCGTCAAAATTGTCACACGGATTCGAGGCAAGTAACGCCGCCTCATCAAACAAAGCGTTCTGAGCTATCTCAATTTTTTGAACCTGCGGCATAATTCCTTTATCGCGTAAATACTGAACTTTATCTGCAAACTGCTGGCCTTCAAAACATTTTACAAGAGCATCTACAGCTTCTGTCTGATATTTTTGTATTTTAAATGTAAATTTCATGAATTACCTCTTTTACAGCATTTACAGTTTCTTGATATGTTATGTCTTTTGCATACGGAAATTTCTTCTGGTACTTTGCCCATTGCGATTGCAATTCCGAACTGTTTTCTATAACAGCAAGTCGATTGTTTGTTTCATACAAGCACCTCCATGTATTTTCTGACCTGCTCAGAAACCTTAAACTTCTGCGCATATTCATAAAGGCGAAAAAGATCTTTGTCTTTTGACAGCACATAGTTTTTTACAGCGGAAACAACTGTCTCTTCATCCATGCGGGAACGGCTCCGCAAAATGTCACAGACTGTTCTTTCTGCATTATAGCAGCGGACAGAATTTCCGAATGTAGTCTTTCGTTCTTCAAGTCCAAGTTCATATAAATCCGGCTGAATGTAAAAACAAGTACATTCACTTTTTATATCAGCAGAAACAGCCGCATTGGAAGGGATAGTTACCGTTGCAGAAAAAGGTGTTCTGTCCGAGATGCCATTAAGAAAAAGCGCACTTTCATGGGAAAATACAATTTTCTGACTTCTGAGGTTCAAAACGTACATATCATCTATTACACTATCAGGCAAAGCGTAAATTCCATGACACACACGGATTAAAGAGCCAGAGTCCACATATTTAGACAGCATGGTATTAGACAGTCCGATGGTACGAACTTGTGCCGTGGTTATGAGATTTCCGTTCTGTTTTGCAGTCGCAATAATTTTCTCTTCCATGTCGCTACCTTCCGAAGTTTAGTTTCATATCGATATTATCCCATACTTCGATATAAAAATAAACCCGTTTACAGTATTTTACGTACTGTTTCAGGACTGTAAGTTGTAAATATCTGTTCAAAATTGGTGATAAGGCTGTCTCCATCTTTTGAGTTTGCTGGGTCTCGCATTACAAAGTAATAAGGCTTTTCTTTTGCAATTTCTGTAATTGTTTTTTCATCTACGGAATCATCAAAGCAAGCCATAAGGTAGTTGCCTTCTACGCAGAATACTTCTTTTCCATTTATCTTCTTTGTTTCAATTTTGCTTGAAAGCATTATTCCCAAATCAAGCATAACCTGGAAAAGCAAATCTTCTGCTGTGCGGTCTGATTTTATGTTGTTCTTAAAAAGATCATTTGTGTCGATGTGGTCAGGAGTGTAGTAGACATCTTCCATGTTTGATGTGTCGCATTTGAGGACGCGGAAACCGATGTCGAGTTTGTAGTTGCCAGAAGGGGGAAGTCTCCCCCTCGCTCCAACCGCTTGCGCGTTTTCCGCTACCCCCTCTGCGAGGGACACCCCCGCAACGCCCCCGATATTGTCACACGGATTGGAAACGCCTAACGGCGTTTCATTAAATAATAAGTTCTCATCAGATTTTGCGTTAGCAAAATCCAATCCGTGTGACTTTTCTTTGTCATTTTGAACTTGTTCCAAAATTTGTTTTCCAACATTTCTTAGACGTTGTTTTCCAATTTCAGTTAGTAAATGAGGTTTTTGCATTTTATCAAGATAATCAAGTAAAACTTTTATATCTTTTTTCCCATTAGAATCAGCATTCTTGTATGATTCATCTAAATCTTCGGGAAGTTGAACCATTATAAACTTTAAACCTAGATTTTTTTGCTTATTCATTTCTACAGTAGCATGAGCTGAACTTGCAGAACCTGCAAAAAAATCCAAAATAATATCATCTTTATTTGCTATCATTTCGATTAATCGGTTAATCATGAAAATTGGCTTTTTACCATTTGAATAATCAACATCACCTTCTTTAGCTAAATTATTGTAAAGAATGTCATCCCATAATGTTGTAATTTTATCAAGATAAAAATATTCTCCGTCAATTCTTGTTACAGCATCCGACAAGAACATCATCATTCTTCGTTGTTCGCCTTTATAAAGAATTTCGATTACTGAATCAGCATTTTTTCCTTTTATTGGAGTATATTCTAATCCTATCATCTCATATTCTTCTTTCTCAGTTACATCAAGTACAGTTTGTCGAATACTTGTTTGGGCATTTGTAGTTTGAAATATTTTATCAGCATATTGGTCATAAACCTGTTCTTCTGTCATTTTATTTTCCTTAGCAAATGCGGAAATTGATTTTGTTTCAACAACTTTATAACCGTAGAATTTCATCTTTTTAGCTGTATCTTCTTTTATAAGTGTTTTTCCCTCTAATTTTGTAAGAACAGAAGTATATTTCCAGCTTTTTCCATTTTCTTCATAATTTTTTATCTTTGTTGAAAGTTTTGTTTTTATATAAACTGGATTAAAAATTAAATTATCTCTGCTTTTAGCATATATCAAAAGATATTCTGTAGCACCTCGTAAACTTTTTCCTTCAGAACTCCCAGACACACCACCAATTTTTGTTTTCACTGTGACTAGATTTATAAAATTTCCATTATTAAAAATCTCATCACAAACTTTCTTCAAATTTTCAACTTCATTATCATCAATGCTTATAAAAATCACTCCATCATCACTCAGCAAATCCCTTGCAAGTTTCAATCTTGGGTACATCATGTTCAGCCAGTCGGTATGAAAACGACCATTACTTTCGGTGTTGCGGGTGTAGTTGTCTACAAGGCGGTTTCCTTCTTCATCAAAGTTCCCGCTCCTTTCTGAAAACTCTGAACTGGAAACTGAAAACTCATCATTGTAAACAAAATCGTTTCCTGTGTTGTATGGCGGATCAATGTAAATCATCTTGATTTTGCCAAGATATGTTTCCTGCAAAAGTTTGAGGACTTCAAGATTGTCGCCTTCAATGTAAAGGTTTTCTGTTTCGTCAAAGTTCACACTTTCTTCTCGTCTTGGACGGAGTGTTTTATTTATAGGAGCATTTGCAGTAAGAATCACCTGTTTTTTGTCAGGCCAAGTAAACTGATAGCGTTCTTCACGACCTTCAACCAGGGAGTGCGAAAGTTCCTGCTTGAGCATGTCAAAATCTATCTTGTGGGTAATCTCGCCGTTTTCGTCTTTTGCTTCTGTAACACAGTTTGGGAAAAGATTTGCGATTTTGCTTATGTTTTCATCAATTTTGTTTAGTGAATGCATTTTCAAGTGGTCCATTTATTGCCTCCTTTTTATTCATAAAACTTATCAGTATTAACTGGTTCGTATATGTATTCTTTTTCATTTAAATTTGATATATCGATTTTTACTGAAAAATCTAAATCAAAAGTCATATCAAAGGCTAAACCGTCCCCTCTTTCCATTTCAGAATCACTTCCATTCTGAAGATTAACCTCCAATTCTGCTGTTCCTTCAATATAAATATAATCCTTATCTATATCTGTGATTTCAAACTCTATTCCATTTACATTCTCAATTCGAGTATGAGTCGAAAGAACATCTAATTCGGAATCCAAATAATCATGATATACATGATCTGAAATATCATCATACAAAAATGATTCGATTTCTCTATAAGTCATTTTTTCAGATGCAGCCAGAAAATCAATTATATAAGCCAACAAATCAATAACTTCATAAAATTGATGATCTTTCTCAGACTCAGACATATAAAAAACATTTTCCGTTACATGAGTATATTTGCTTAATTTATTGATTTGCTTCCCATATTCCTTTTCTATATCAGTTATTTTTTTTGAAATCTCTCATCTACTGTCGTATTATCCATTGAATATAATAGGTAATATCGTAGCCTAGCTTTTCTTGTTGGCTTTCCATCATTATCTAAATAATTACTATCGCACCACGAACATTTAATAACATCGTCATCAGGTGCATCTCTTGCAAGCTTTTCTCGTAACAATTCTCGGATGTTACACGCAAAATTGCATAACCTAAGAGGATTACTTTTATCATTAAAACTTTTTAAGGCACTTTCATAAAATGCAGATAAATATTTATCTGAATCAAAAAATTCCTGTGCCTTTTGTATATTAGGATTTACCATTTTTCTCTCCAGTGAATTTAATCTTCAAATAACTCTTTTATTTGTTTTGCAATTTCTTCAGGTGTTTGAGTTGCTGTTGAAGCAGCAAATTTTCCAGCAATTGTTGGGCTAAAAGCCATAACTTCTTTCTTTTGCAAGTTATGCCAAATTGGAATAATTCTTTTTCCATTTACCGATTCCAACTGAAACAAACCGTCTAATTCTGTTTTAGTCCAGTATTTCCCTTCTGCAATATAATTCGGAGAAAGTACTACAATCCCATATTTTGATTTGTTTAAGCCAGAATCAATTTTTTGACGCATACTATCACCAAGCTTCATTTTTGCTTTGTCATACCAGACTTTCAGTCCAAGTTTCTCAAGTTCTATTACAAACTCTTCTACGAAATCTTCCTTATCCTCCCAAGCATGGGATATAAAAACATCATATTCATCTTCATCAGGCAAATCAGAAATATTGTTCTGAAATACTACTTTTGGCATATTTAATTGATTATTCAAAGCCTTTAGCTGATTCTGATAGTTATCAAATTTTCTTCTATTTTCTGCCTCAATTTTTTTTGACTCTCGTTCCTGTTCCTTTTGAAACTTTATATATTCACTATTTCTTTTGTTTCTTTTATCTGCTATTTTCTTCATTAAATCAGCAGATTCTTTTTGCTTTTGAATTTTATTCCTCATTAATCTCTCATTTTCTCTCTGTTTTGAACTAGCTGATGAAGAACTAGAATGAGTTAAAATATATTTACTGTTTTTTGCTATAGAATCATCAATTTTTGCAACTTCAGAATCAACTCCAGCCTTCTTTTTCTCTAAATCAGAAATTTCTTTATCAAGTTTATTAACATTGTTTTGATATTGTGTTACTGACATTTATAAGTTCCTCAATTCCTCTTCAAGCTTTCTAAAATAATTTCAATTCTCTTTCTTTCCATCTTTGAAATGTTTTTCAAATTCCAGCCCTATTTGTTGAACACTTGCTTTTTGAATCTCTGGATTTGCAAAGATTTTTGCCATTTCAAGCTGACCTTTTTTGTATATGTTTTCTGCTTCAATCTGATCAATTAATCCTGTTGGAACATAAGGAGTCTGAATAAGTTCCCAGTTTATCTTTTTATAGCCCAAAGATTTTGCCATTGCTTCCAGCATTTTTGTTTTGTTATTTTCAATTTCCTTTTCCTTTATGGAAACATCTTCTTTTCGTATTGCAAGAGAATTAATATAGTTGTTGAAATTTTCAATAACCTTGTCATCATCATGAAATACAATTGGAACAGAATTCAAGATATTCACCGAAGGTTGACTTACATATCCAAACTTTCTGTATGACATAAGATGTGTAAAAACATTGACTTTATCTTTACGCTTTTCGCTTCTATCTTGTAAAATTCGTCCAATTACAACAGCAACAATAGGAATTACAATAATTGCAACTACATTGATGATATTTGTTATTTCTGTGCTAGTCATATAAACTTCTCCTTTTTGACATACTATTTTTATAAGTTCCTCAATTCCTTAAAACAATCTCTAATATTTTCGTATTGCTCCCACGGAACTGATTTAAAAATTGCATCTCGCTGGCTAAATTGTTTTTTACTTGGTTCAATGCAAATAGCAAAATATGCATAAAAAACAGCTTTTATTTTAAAACTTCTGGCATCAATATGCCTTTTTTCTGGATCTGCATGTTCTACAAAATCATAAGACTTTTTAATTATCTGTGATTCATATTCATCTTGCTTAGAAATGGAACTCAACAAAAAAGTTTCCAATGCTCCATTTTCATCAAAAGGAATAATAAGAAGCAAAAGCTCAGAATTAAATTTATTCTGTGTAGCATCTGTAAAAGTTAAATCAGTCCAAGTATTGTTTTTTATTTGCGCAGAATTTCCTGATGCAGCATTTAATTCAGAAACAATTTTTGCTTCTACTCCAGTTTCATCATTGTCAGTAAGAATAACAATTTTTGAATATCTTTCTTCATCAAAAATTTCATTCTGATTCTTTCTAATAACTTCTTCAAACACAGTCTTTATATTTCCGCAACCACCACACGAAATGATGGTGAGCATATCTGAATTTCTTATAAAATCACGACTAAATGAATTATTAACACTTGATGTAAAAGATGGATTAGGCTTTTGCTTTGAATCAGTCCAACCGTTTACTTTTTTCATAAAATGCTGAAGAAATACAAAATCAGTTTCGCCTTCACAAATAATAATTGACTTCATTATCTAAGCTCCTGATTAAAATTTTCATCAGCTTCTATTGCTCGTTCTGCACTAAGTTTTCTTGCAATATTTTTTCCATTTTTTTTGTATAGTGTAAAAAGTGTAATATCATCTTTTAATTCTGGGTCAGAATCCAATGCAAGAACTTTCTGCAAGGCTTCTTTACTGTGAGTTGTCATAAAAAGTTGAACATTGAGTTTTTTACAAGTTTTAAGAATCCAGGCAAATATTTTATCCATTGCAGATGTATGAATTGCAGTTTCAAATTCATCGATAAGAAGAACGCCGTTTTTTGCAGCAACTACAGCAGTAACAAGCCATAAAGCTTTTTTTATGCCATCACCATATACGCTCAATGGAACAGCCTTTCCATATTTTTCCGAAAGAATCTGAAAACTGTTTTTCATCGGAAAAGGAATATCATATTCACGAACAGTCGGGGTTATCGTAATAATATCTTCATCAAAAATTCTTAATATTTCTACTAAATCTTTAAATACGGTTGTGTTATCAAAAACTTCCTTAATCATAGGACACTCAACCTGATAAACTGTTGGAGAAAGATATAAAGCCTCATATTTTTTATAAGGTTTTTCTATGTTTTCAGGGAAAATATCAAACCGTGTAACATTAAAAACTTCAAAATCATCTTCTACAAGTTTTCCATTATAGTAAATGTCTGATTTCAGTTTTATCATTTCAGCTTCGGAATACTCCTGCCCTTTTTCACATTCAACATGAGCTTCCTTACAGTATTCAAGTCTTGATGTTTTTACTTTTTCAATAGTTCCTTTAAGTTCAACTTCTGAACATCCATTCAGCTCATCTGTTATGGAATATGCAATTCTCAATTCTTGTGAAGTAAAATCATATAAATCTTTGATCTTTTCAAAAACAGTTCTTGTAGGATTAGGATATTTCTCTGTTCTTCCAAGACTGCTCCAAACAATAGGAGATGCAGGATTTCCTGAAGCTTGCAATAATTCCAAAACACTCGTTTTTCCGCAGTTGTTATCTCCAGTTAGAATATTTATTCCTGTAAATCCATCAAGTTTGAGATTTTTAATTCCTCTGTATGTTTCTATGTTCAATGAATTAATGTGAATGTTTCCCATAATTTTCCTCAATTTATTATAACAGATTTAATTCTTCTTCCAGTTTTCTTTTCTGATTCACCAGTTCAAACTTCTTTTTAGGTTGAACTTCCTTACGTGCAAGTTTTTCAAGCCGCTCAATTTCTTTTTGTAGCTTTTCCTGCTTTTCCTTAATTTCTATATTTTCTTCAAGGGTAAGGTCGTTATTCCATTCGCCGCCTTCTATTTTTTTGATGATGTTTTCCCAAACGTCATCAAAGTTCAAACCAGAAAGTTCAATTGAAGTTTTTGTTTCCGGCATCCATTCTGTAGTGAATAGCTTTTCACAAAACACTGCCAGCTGAATCTCTTCTTCAAACTGTAATGCAAAAATAAGATTCTGTGGAATCAGTTTTGAAATTCGTTCAATATTCTTTGGCTCATAGTCTTTTGTCTTAAGAGTAACGCTCAAAAGATAAAAGCTTTTTACTTTCTGTCCTTCCTGAATTGCAGGAATCGTTCTGCTACTTACTTCATTTACAATATCAATGCGACTTATGTCAGCATCAAACTTTGCAACTTGAGCATTTGTAAGTTCAAACTTTCTGTAAATCTGGGCTTTGGGTAAAGCCTTTCTTAGTTCTGTAACTTCCGGGAGATTAAACATTCTATTCTCCCTTTACCACAAAGAAGCAGATTAATTCAAAATCATCCAGGCCTTTAATTTGTGTATGTTTAAAGTCCACTGTATTACCACTCAAGAAAGAATCAATATCACTTATTTCTTTATTTTCAATAATTGAATCAATTGCTTCACTGAGTAGGCGTGAACACTCTTTCATATTGCGTCCGTTCTTTGTTTCTTTATTAAATGCATCACAAAGATTCTTTATAGGTTCTGATTTTTCTCTACAAAGCAATCTTACAGTATCCAAAAGTTTTTTTGCATCCAGATGGTTTATTTCAATTCCGCCATCATTTCTAATATAAATCATATAGAAAGGATGGAGTCGATTCTGGTTCTTAATGTTTACAGAATTAGAACGATTCTTTAATACAAAAATAATTCCTTCCGGTAGTTCATCTGTTTTTTGCACAACAGCATGAAGACCAAATGGTGTATGCTCAACTGAATGTCCGTCTTTAATATATTGAAGCAAGTCCAGTCTGAATTCATTTAAGCCCAAGTCCATGATTGAAATTCCAGAAGTCATATCTTCCATATCTACAACTTCATCTTTCAAACGCTGTAGCTGGGCTTTTCTGTATTCCATGTCTTTCTGCTGCTCTGGATCAATAATGTTATCATCACCAGTTGCTGTCATATCAACAATCTTCATTCGTGTTTCTACACGGGATTTAAGGTTGATATATTCATCAAGCGAAATATCAGGCCAGAAGTTTACAAGCTGAATAACTGCGTTCTTACTACCAATACGGTCAATTCGTCCAAAGCGCTGTATAATGCGAACAGGGTTCCAGTGAATATCATAGTTTATAAGGTAATCACAGTCCTGCAAGTTCTGTCCTTCAGAAATACAGTCTGTTGCAATAAGTACATCAATATCACCAGGATTCTTTTCAAATAAAATATCTCTGTCTTTTGAAATTGGAGAGAAGCAAGTAAGAACAGTATTCAAATCTTTTGGCAGCTTTTCTATAGTAGTCTTTCCATCAACGTTTCCTGTAATAAGCGCAGTATTTACGTTGTATTCATTCTTAAGTACGTCTGAGATATTCTGGTAAAGGTATTCCGCTGTATCAGAGAATGCCGAGAAAACAATTACTTTTTTGTTCCCTTCATTTATAGGATGTTCAATTTTATATTTTATCTTTTTGATTAATTCCTGCAGCTTAAGGTCATGCTCAGGAGTAATATCTAGAACAAGAGAATCCAGAAGGTCAAATATTTCTTTATCATGTTCCAGTGAACTTTCCCACGATAAATAATCCATATCTTCAAGATCAATCTTAACTTTCTTACCAATCGAGAAGATATCGTCATTCATATCTTCTGAGTCTAAGTCATCTATTGATTCTGTAATATCAGTAACATCAATTTTGCCAGATGATTTTGAAGTTTTGTATTGTTCAATTGTATGAATCGTTTCTGTTATCTGTTCATTAATGCGCTCAAGAGTGAGACGGAAAGAATAAATAGAACTTTCCATTCGCTTCATTAAGCTTATGGCAGTAATTCTTTTAATTCCCTGTTCACGACCAATCTGAGTAATACCAACCGCAATTTCGTCATCAAACATATCTGTATACTTAGAAAGCTTGCTTGGCAAAATATACAAAGAAGGCGTATAAACAGAAAGATACAACTTCATTAAATGGTCAAAGATTTCATTGTAAGTTACCGCATTTGGTAAATCAGTTAATGGAGTAGAAACAGATTCCGGTGGATTACGTTTAGGGAAAGTTCCAATTGCAGAAGTATCATAATACTTTTGAATATGTTTTCTTGAACGTGCAATTGTTACACTGTCCAGAATTTCAAAGAAGTCAAAATCAAGCATCTGCAAAAGATTCTCTGTTGTTCTATCTTTTTCCGGATATTCACTCCATTTATTAAATGCTTTCTGTGCATTTCTAAAAACATCAGATAAAGGCTTTGTAATGTTTAATTTGTCATTGATGTTATTTTCATTTCCTTCATAAGCAAGAGCAAGCTGGTTCTTAAGGTCATTAAAGCGGTTATTTACAGGAGTAGCAGAAAGCATAAGAACTTTTGTTCTAACACCTTTTCGAATAACATTACGCATAAGAATAGCATAGCGGTTGAACTTTTCGTCTTCTTCATCATCAAGTTCAAGCTTACCGCCATTACGAAAGTTATGAGATTCATCAATTACAACTAAGTCGTAGTTATCCCAACGAATACGAGCCAAATCAATACCGTTAGAAGTACCGTAAGTTCTGCTTAAGTCAGTATGATAAAGAACAGTATAATTCATGCGGTCTTCTGCAATAGGATTGTTTATATAATTATCTTTATAAGTATTCCAGTTGTTTGTAAGCTTTTTAGGACAAAGCACCAGACAGTTTTTATTGCGGCATTCATAATATTTAATTACAGCCAGAGCCGTAAAAGTTTTACCAAGACCAACACTATCAGCAAGAATACAGCCATTAAACTTTTCGAGTTTATTGATAATTGCAAGAACAGCATCCTTCTGAAAATTATAAAGCTTGTTCCAGATTTTAGTATTCTTAAATCCCGTTGCCTCATTAGGTAAAACATCTTCGTTTATGTCTTCAAGGAATTCATTAAAAATATTATAAAGAGTAACAAAGTACAGAAACTCAGGAGCGTTTTCGTTATATGCAGCAGTTATATTTTCAATAACAACATCAGTTACTTCTTGCAGCTTTTCCTTATCATTCCATAGCTGGTCAAAAAGTTGAAGGTAAGCATTACTTAAAGGGGCTTCAATTTTATTTACAATGTTGTAAGCATTGTTTCCTTTTTCACATCCCAAATCAACAGTAGTAAATCCCTGAATAGGCATATAGCTGGTATCATCAACATTCACAAATCCAGACATAATCTGATTAGTCTGATTTGACTTGAATACTACTTTATTCTTAATCCATTCTGCACATTCTTTTGCAATGGCTTTCTGTGATAATTCATTACGAAGTTTTACTTCAAACTCCGTACCGTAAAGACTTCTTTCACGGTTGAGTTTAGGTATATAGAATTCACGTTTTTCTTTTTTTGCTTTTTCAGTAGTAAATGTTGGAGATGTAAAAATAAACTGCAGCTGTTCAATTCCTTCCAGCTGCTCCTTAAGTTCCTGATAAGCGTAAATAGAGAAACAACTTGCAGCAATAGCAATCTTACTATTAGTTTTAATAGTCTGTTTTAAGTCATCTGCAAACGTTTTATTTACGTTATCAATAAGTTCCATATTTTCCTCAAATAATTTTATCACAGTTAAGTGCCAAAAAACGTTACTGTATTATTCTTTCCTTAAAAGTCGCAATATCTCCAATATCACATTCCATAACCGTGCATATTTTATGGAGACTATCCATAGAGATATATTCGCCTTTATTGAGTTTAGCTAAAATGTTCGTAGAAATCCCAGCCATCGAGATGAGGTCAGTTTTATTTTTAATTCCTTTGTCTTTAAGACGTGCCCAAAGCCTACTGTAATCTACTTGCATAATAATAGAACATTATAGCACACTTTAGGATTTTAGGGGATAAAATATCACGGTTTATCAAAGATTTTTGTTATTTCAAGTTCCGTGCCAAGCGGTTAAAACAGGCTAATTTTGGCACTTTTGAGGTTTTTAAGATTAACGGAGCCGTTAATTTTTAACCAATTTGTTAATTATGTTAACATTTTGTTAATACTTATTAATATTTGTTAATATTATTAATTTTTATTAATATTATTAATTTTTGTTAATGCTCAATTCTCCAGATTAATTTAATCATATCCTTATGTATTGGTCCGTCAAAAAAGCCATCCCATAAATCCGTTTCAGCATCAAAAAAGGTATGCCAGATTGCTTCTTTGTATCTGAAATAGTGTATCATTTTATGTTTAGTATTAGGTTTAAGTTTTATTCTAAGTGTTAAGCTTAAAAGTGTAACTTCAATAATCCTGTCTTTCTGTGTGGCTTCACTTTCATGCATAATACATTCATACCGCGGTAAAACTTCACCATTATCTTCAAGGCTACAATTCTTAAACTGTTCAAGAATTATTCCGTCGTTTCTGGCCTTGTTAATTTTTTCTATCTGTCTTGGTAATTCTTCAATAAGAAGCTCATTTATTTTATTGTATATTGGCTCTAAGTTTTTCATAAGCATTTTCTTCTATATATATTGATTACAGATTGAATATCCTCAGGTATTTCAAAACTGTTTTCTGCTTCATTGTTGATTTGTTTTATAAACTCTGCTTTCTTCAAAAGAAAGAGTTTTATAATTACTTCTTTTAAGTCTGCTGGTAGAGTGGTAGTCGTAAAACCTGCATTGTAATTTAGAAAAACTACATGTCCTTCAAGCTTTGTATCAATAAAAAGAATTCTTCTTCCGTCTATTACACAATGCGGTACACGTAGCTTTGTATTCATATCAATAATGTTTATCATTTCAGAAATGTTCTCGTGATCTGTAAATACCTGGCAATCCTTTACAGTCTGCAATTCATTGTAATTCTTATCTGCCAGCTGGTAGCCAAGCAGATTTTCAACATAAGAAAGTGTCGCATTAAAAATGAGTATGTCTGTTTCAATTTCATCTGCTTTCAATTCAAGTATTTTCTGAAGTTCTTCAAATGTGAATGGAATCATTGGTTCTCCTGGAAAAGCGGGGCACAGGCAAGTATAACCTCCGTTCAGTCAAATGCAAGGCCAAGCCCTTCGGGTGTCTCTGCGCTCCAGCCTTGCATTTGCCTTCACTTCGGTTTTGGAATTTTCGCCCCCGCTTTCCAAAGCCACATATAATATGTGGTTTTGGAAGTTAGTCTTTTTCGTCAGTCACGCTTATTATTCTGAAGCGGTGGAAAGTATTACCATATTCTTCTTCGGTCTTGTCACGAGGAAGCCGTCGCGTTTGCGGAAGCGCATAAAGAGCTCGCCGTATTCCAGGCTTTCAGTTGTTTCGTCAAAGCGTTTGATTTCAATTCCCTTGCGGTTTCCGTGAATGATTCTTTTTGGATTCATAAATATTGCAAAAGGTGTATCGGCTTCGATATCTGCAAACTGTGGAAGAAGTCTTGATTCGATTACGTCGTAACCGTCAAGGCGGCCTGGCATTCCTTCCCAAGGTTTACGCCAGATTGGATTGTTGTTGTCGTCTTTGATGTTTGTAATGTGGTTGAGAACTGTTTCATTCATAAACCATTTACAATACTTTCTTTCTTCCGGTTCAACTTTAAGCTCGGCAGCTCTGAAGTCGAGGTAAGAAAGATTTGCAATGTCTGCGCTTGATGTTGCGTGTTTTTCTGCGTGTGCCATATTCATTGCGCCCTTGAACGGGTCATTGTCTGCGATGAGGCACTGGCGGTCAAACTCCTGTCCGTAGGCTTCGGTGAAGTCTTCCAGGAACATCTTTCCAAGGTCTACAAAAACATCCTCGCCGAACTCGTCAAAGAATGGAACATAGCCTGCAAGTGTGTAAGCTTTAAGCTCTGTTCTTGTTGGCATGTTTGATTTTGTTGCATCAATTTTCTGGCCATAGCTTGTGAGCCATTTAAGCTCGATACCGCCGCGGTCTCTTTCAGGAATGAAGATGGATGGACCACTCATTGGTCTGTGAGTTACGAGGTTCATCATCATTGACTGCTTTGCAGCTTCCTGCATGATAGTCTCTTCATAAATCGGATTGATAAGATACTGGTCATTGTTGGCAAGATTTCCGATTGGCTCGCCGAGAACGGCTTTAGAAGGTACAAAGCCTTTTCCTGTTTCCCAGGAGAAGGCTTTTGGATTGTTCCATTTTTCAGCTCTGATATTTGGACAGAACTTGAGTTCACCAAGTGTCTGTTCGTCTTTGTTCCAGGCTGCGCACAAAGCTTTTCCAAGATTGTAGCACACGTCACGATATGTGAGAGGCTTCATTTCTGTGTCAGCCTTGCGCATAAGATTACGAAGCTCTTTTACGGCATCCTTAATGCCTTCAAGCTCGCTTGTTGTTGCAGTAGTCTGACTGTCAGCAGCCTTCAAAATACCTGCAATGATTTCTTCATTTTCATTGAAATACTTCGAAATCTGCTCAGGTGTTGCAGCTTCTGTCGGAACAAGAGTTTTCATATTCTCTAATTTCTGCTGCAGTGATACAATTACTTCGTTCATTAAATAAACCTCCTTTGGGTAGTTTTTGGTCAAATGAACATTTACGAAAATCCGTCGTTGGCGGACAATCGTTAGAGAGGTTTGTTCCAGCAAACCTCTCTTTTTTTTTGCACAACTATGCCCGTGCCAGGCCTTTACTCAATCTGGCATAAAACGAAAGTTCTTCAGGTTCCTGAATTATTTCCGTAATTTCTAAACGTTTAGTTCCGCTGTTTTGTGCAAAAGGATTTGCCGGAATACAACAGATACTAAACTCAAGCAGTTCCTGTTTTCTGAAAATCAGATCGCAGTCGCGGTCTTTAGCTTCCAGAAACTCAACTTCCTCAGCAATAAAACCAACAGAGCCACAACGTAAAGCTCCAGCTTTTACACGTTGTCCAATGCTCCAGCCAAACTCGTCAAACTCCTTATCGTTGAAAACAATGTCACCTTCAAGAACTGATTCAGCTTTTACATTTTCAGCGTAGCCTATGGCCGGAATAGTGTAATCGTGGCTCCAGAGAATTACAGGATTTGTCAGATAGTTCTTTAAGTTCCATCCGGCCGGGTCTACTTTTTCAAAGTCTCTGTCAGTATCAAATGTACTCATTACCCAATGGAATGAATCTTTTTGAACATCAATAGACTTGAAAACTTCAACTTGTGGCTGCACAATTCCGCCGTGCGTATTTTCCTTCAGGAACTTCAGAAGCTTTTCCCGGCACCCAAGCTCCTTATTTTCAATACCGTCAATTTTGACAACCATAAAAATCTCCCGTAAAATTTGTTAGAAAACTTTTGAAAAGCAAATCCCAGTCGCCTGGCTTTGAGTATCCGATTTTTCTTCTGAGCTGTCTTGTATATTCAGATACAGTAGAAGTACTAAGATGAATGTTGTAACTGATTTCTTTTTGAGAACATCCAAGGCTTGTATAGATTCTCCAATCAGCATTTCAGGAATTGTAACTTCGTTGATATAAGCTTTATCAAGAAGCCAGTCATCATTTTCAAAGCTTCGGGTAATAGATTCAGGATAAACTTTTACACCAGACTGCACCTGATAAATACATTTCTTAAATGATTCGACATCCTCAATTTTGGGGATAAAGCCATCAGCTCCAATTTCATGAACTCTCATTCCAAAGTAGTGAGCATCATCTCCCTTGTCCGCAAAGTAGGAAAGAAAATGTTTGTTCTGAAATCTCAGCCTTATCAGCTCGTATGAAATCATGTAGCCAAGAAAGTATTTATCAAAGATAAGTGCAATATCAGTCTTATCTTGAATCCAGCAGTTAAGCTCTGCAATGTTGCTGCAAACCTTAATCTGATTTTCTCCAAACACAGAAGAAAATCCCTTCCTCGTAATTTTTTTAATTTCTTCATCGAAACAGGCGATTACTACGTTTGTTATGTTTGCCATTTAAAATCCTTTTATATTTAGTTTTTTTCAGAACCTTCAGGTACTAACGAAGCAGCTCTATACCAGATGTCGCCCCAGGGCTTAGTATCCTGACCACGACTTTTCAAAACATCATTAATTGTTTTTAGTCCAGCGTTGATTTCAGCAATATCACGGTTGCTCTGTGCATCTTCGCTTTCCTGTAGTTCTGGTATCGATTCAAGATTGAAACCTCCAGTTTCAATTAAGTTGAATCGTCTGAATAGTTGAACCTCTAAAACTTCTTCAAAGTTTTTTAAAAGAGGGATAAGTGTATAATTCCAAAAGGCACGATGCTGAGAATCTGTGTCTGTACCGCTTAAGGAACTTTTCGAATCCTGTATATTAGCCACTCTCGGCGGAATACCGTACTTCGCGAGCAGTGTATATAAGTTCCATTTCTTCATGTCGTAAAGTTTCAGTACGTCAGGGCTGAATGTCAGCGGCTGATATTCCGTTCCTTTACCAAGTACGGCGACACGGTTTTTCATTCCGCGTCCATACTTTTTATCCCATGTTCTAGCAAGCAGCTCTGCCTCGGCTTCCGTCAGTACCTGGTCAGTCTTAAGCAGCCCCTTAGGCACGCCTCCTTCTTTGAGTAAGCCGGTATTCTGTTTAGCAGCAAGTAAGTCTTGTTCAACCTCAAGTCCTAAGCTCACAAGAGGACTAACACCACGGAATGTATTCCAAGGGTTCCAGTCCTTAAAATGAATAATTTCATCCGGAAGAATAACTACGGGTCTTCCGCATCCTTCTTCCGTATATACCCATTTAGTGACTTTGCCGTTGTCCACGACATGCTGCATTTTTCTAGGATTTAAAATAAAAATTTCTTGAGGAAGGCCGCAGCTGTAACTCTCTCCAAACCACCAGAACGCTTCACCGTCCAGACTCCACCAGGCGCAGGTCTGTTTCCATAAATCAAAGCGGCTCATCTGTATGTTCGGGTAGTGAAAGAGTTTCGCTAAAGCGGAATCTTTTTGAACTTTGCCATTTTTCTTAATTTCAAATTCAGCACGCGCCACGTTACGCGTAAGAATATCTATACACACCGATACCCACGCATGCTGGAGATATGGATCCGTACAGGTCTTTTTTTCTCTTACAGAAAAATCATCCGCAACAGATTCATTGTTTATTTCCGAAAAACTTCTAAGCTGCTTCTTTGGTTTTCGTCTGTTAAATAATCCCATATTATTTATCGGTAAACTGCTAAACCATTACAACACCACTTGTTACCGCAGAAAAAATTGCATAACGCATAGCGTCCATATAATGGTCATTTACTTTTACAATCTGATTATTCTCGTCTCGGGAATAATCCCAAATCTCTCCAAGAACTCCGGTACAGTCTTTGCAAACAAAAAACTTTCCGCGTTCAATCAAGGCAATAATGTAATCAATTCCTGCATCCACAGAGTTATTAGCTTTTACACCTCCAGGTACTTCCTGAATTCTCTCGCCACCTGCCGGGTCGCAGTAGGTAACAAAACTCTCGTCATACCAGCCTTTGGCAGTCTGCTGCTCAACACTTGTTTTAGTTGTTATGTTAAAGCCTCCAAAATCAGAGACCACATAAACTTTGTCTTCAAACCAGCCAATCTTTACGGCCGCAATATGTAAGCCAAAGTCCTGTCCGCCGGTAAACTTGTCAAACTTTTCAGGCAGCTTAGAGCGAGGAATAATCATAGATTCCTCAAACTTCTCGTAAACGCTTCCTTCCGGCTTTACCCAAAGACCGTCACGGAATCGGGCCCGCTGCTTTTCCGGCATGTTGTCCAGAATGTCAGTGATGTAGTCTTCGTCTAAGTTCTCCGCGTTGTCCATCGGATTCAACACGGCAGAAGCATAAAGTTCCGGCTTGTTTATTTTTTCATCCGTTCGAGGTTCAATCTTTCGAATGAAAACTTTGTAAGCCCAATGCATCGGGCTGCATGGGTTACAGTCATAAAAGAACTTATTCTTACAGCCTTCAACTTTCATAGCCAAACGGCTGTAAGCTGTAGTAATTGCAGAATAAGAAATCTGGCTTACTTCGTTGAAGTAGATAGTTACATACTCATGACCGAGGATGCGGTCTACCTGTTCCTTATCACCAAGTCCGCCAATCCAAATCTCGCTCCCATTCCACAAGGTAATTAAACCGTCGTGTACGTTAGCCTTATAGTTGTGCGCTCCAATAGTTTTGTTTAACCAGGGAAGTAAAGTCTCATGCAGTACAGAGCTTCTGGCATCTTTTGCTCTAAAACGGCAAATCAAATGTCTGCTTCCAGGATAGCGGCAGGCACGAAAGATAATGGCCATAACAATTACCGTAGTCTTACCAGACCTCGAACCACCAAAAAGCAGAATATGCTTTGCATTAGAGGCAAGCAGAGCCAGTGCTTTTTTCTGTACAGCTGTCGGCTTAAAGAGTTCCCTCATTACAAATCCTTAAAGCTGTCCACAAAATTAATTGCCAGTTCCCCCTGAACCGGCTTATTGTTTTCTTTGTCCGCACCTGTAATAAACGAATCCAGCTTTGCAGACCTTTCAAGTAAATCCATTGCGCCATTTGCATCCAGCTTTTCCGGGTCCAGAGTCTTAAGGCGTTTTCCTACAAGCTCGTCAAAACCGTTAAGCATTTCCATCTGGCGTTTCTTTCGTTCAACACGTTCTGCAATCAGTTCACGTTCTGTTTCCTTTGCCACATACTCATCGTATAGGGCAGCTCGTTCATTCCACTTGAACAAACGAGCATAACGGCTCCAAGAGCCATACTTTTTCGGATCTATTTCGTGAAGCTCAAGACACGCTTTAATGCTCCGCTTATATCCCATATTCCTGAACATGCAGAAAGCCTTAAATGCTTTCGGGCTCTCGGCTTCTAAACGAGTCTCCCAGCATTTAGGCTCTGCCTGTTCACCAAGATTGCCGGTTGGTATTTCAGCAACTTGTCCTCCCAAAAGTTCCGCCTCCTCATTTTTCAATCAGTATTTTTTCATGTTCATAACGAACAAGATTTTCTCTTTCAGATTTCTGAAGCTTTACAGGTCGGCCGTTGTACATAGTTACGGAAACTGTAAACTCACCAAACTCTCTGTTTTTAAGACAATCGCTAAAAAGCTCGTTTATCTTATCCAACACATCAACATCATTTTTCAAAATCATCTTCAACCTCGCACATCATCGAATGTTCTGGCTCAATTACGTTTTTACCAATCCACTCAAATAAATCCTGTTGTCTAAAAACAATACGTTTTCCAATCTTCGCGTAAGGCACAAAACCACCTTTCACAAGCGTGTACAAAAAGTATTTGCTTATAGTAAGGTATGCTGCAGCTTCGCCAATACTCATAATCGCTGGAAACAAAACTTGCCGCTCAGCTCCAGCAGTTTCACTTTTTTCTTCCTGCATAAATCTCCTCGTCACAGCTAAAAAGAATCTGGGCTTTCTTTTCCTGTGCCGTTTTAATCTTGAGAAAATAATAAACTCGTTTGAGAAAGGATAATTACGTTAAAAATCCGAAAAGCGATTGTTAAGTTTGAAAGCAAAATGTTTAATTCGTAAATAAAATTAAAAGTTCGCAATTTCCGAACTTTCCCAAAAGAATTGCGTTAAACGAAAACAGGCGACAGTCAAAAGACCGTCGCCTGTGAAATAAATAAATATCGTTTATGCCGCAGCTTGAATAATAGACATTCGGCACTGTTCGAAAATATCACGGATAGAATCAAAGTGTTCATCCGTCATGTGGTTTGCATAATGCTTAGTCATTGCAGGTGTAGTGTGTCCAAGTACAGCCTGTACATTTCTCATGTCTGTCATATTAGCAAGATAAGTTGCACAGAAATGTCGTAAGCTGTAGAAATCTATATTGCGTTCTTTTCGTTCTTCTTCCGAAACTCCAATCTTGTGCAGAGCTTCAAAGAATCCGTCATCATAGTATTGCGGTAAGAAAGGTTTATAGTCATTCGCCTTAGACCAGAATACAAAAGTTTCTTCGTTCGCTCCCGGGCAACGCTGAGCCTGTACAAGCAATCTTAATATAATGTTATGAGCAACCGGAACTTTACGAATCAAGTTAGTTTTCGTGCTCTTCAAAAATCCTGTGCGGTGCCAGCTGTGGCGAATTGTAATCAGATCCTTTTCGCTATCAATATCGCGAACCTGTAAGCCGGAAATCTCACCAGGTCTCAAACCACTAAAGGCAGACAAGTTAAATGCCAGGTACATAACTTCGCTATCCCAATCAAGTTCATAAAGGGCTTTAATTTCTTTCTCGTCAGGAATACCGCGTGGAGTTGCATCAGACTTAGAAAAGGCCTCAACATTTGCCATCGGGTTACTGTGTATAATTCCTTTATTCTTAAGCCATTTCAATCCGGTTGCGCCACAAGTACGGGCATGGTTTATAGTCGCACCTTTAAGGCATCTAAAGTTTGCAAGCTCCTGCAGAAAGTCTTCGAGGTATTGTTCTGTAAGCTCTCCAACAGTAAAGTCTTCGCCAAAATATGGGAGCCAATAACGGTTCACCATACCTCGCATTTCTTTACAGTGGTAGTCCCCCATCGGCTTTTTATGTGCGCGTTTATTTTGAATGTATTCAGATTTTTCCGGAGTCCAAAAGTTTACAAGAAACTCACAAAGCTTCATAGTGCATTCAGGATTCAAAGCTTCATAACATTTAGCAGCCACTTCAGCCGGAATCATACCAGAATCAGAAAGGGCATTTTTCTTGTGAATCACAACAACCTTTTTCTTAGAAGCTTCTACACTCGGAGTAGGTGTAACCACAACGGCAGGAGCCGCCACCTGCGGTGTCGGATCTGCCGTTGCTGCAGAGATATTTGTATTTAAATTAAACTTCTGGGAAATAAGAGAAACAAGTAAGACGGCTTCAGCTTGA
>SAMEA3663026__coassemble_430_pt1 | contig 24165 bp, 23 predicted proteins | sample SAMEA3663026__metabat2_high_PE_017 | metagenome-assembled genome bin SAMEA3663026 (sample SAMEA3663026) | pig gut metagenome | biome: pig gut; feature: pig-associated habitat; material: faeces | place: France | collected 2012
ATAAGTACTCTGCAAATCAAAAAAACAGTTTTTAATTCTTAAGTTGATGATGTTAAGCGTGGAGCCATAGCACGTTAGTGCTAGTCCGTTAGGATTGAGCGTGAGCGAATGGCGGAAGGCGTCAGGGTATGTTATTGTGTGCTATAAAAAAAATCATATTATTATTGCATCTTTGTTTTTTTCTGATGACACCACGGTTAATTTTTATGACACCTCGGTTAATTTTTATGATACCTTGGTTATTTTTTTTGACACCTTGGTTAATTTTCGTGATACCTTGGTTATTTTTTTTGACACCATGGTTAATGGACATGACACTTTGGTTTTTTCTGATGACACTTTGGTTTTTTCTGTAAAATCTGTATTGTTTTTCCAAAAAATACGTGCAAAAATGATTTGCAAGTTACGTAACGGAAAAAAAAAGCAAAAAAGAAGGTGGGATTATGAAAAAAGTTGTTTTGGGTGTTTTTGTTCTACTAACCATTATTTTTGTTTCTTGTAATAATATTGCTAATGATGATTTACGGGAAAATATTACAAAAAAAGATTCTGTAGAAGAAATTGCACAAAAGTATGTGAAATACAAAAATATTTGGGTGAATTTTGAAAAAGGCAGAAGTGCATCAGATAATTTTAAAGGAAATATATCCAGATTTTTCCTTATCTTACTATAGATTATTTTCCAGCTTCAAATAATGAGGCACAAAAAGCTGTAGTTTTTGCAGAAAGTCAAAGTGGAAAACCTTATGATATTGGCGAAGACATAACTGTAACTTTGGTTGACAGTACCTTTGGATTTTCAAATACTGTTAAGTGGAAAACAGATAATTTTTATTGTTCACAGTTAGTATGGCGATCATGGGTTCATGCTTCTCCTGTTTATGATTTTTCTGGATTAAGACCTTTAGTTTTGCCTGCAGATTTTGAAATGGCTATGAATACAAAATTGTTAGTGACATATCAAAATAAATAGCACAGGACATCAGAGAGAGTTTAATTAAAGCAAAGTGCTGGCAGTACATTAGGTACTGCCAGCTTTCTTGTGATTTGAATGGGGCGAATATGAAAAAACTAATGATAAAAATAATTCTTACTTTATGTATTTTTTTAAACTTTGGCTGTAATTATGAAGTTTATTACAAAAGTGTAACAGATTTGTCAAAAGTACGTGCAAAAACAAACATGAAACCATTTGAACAGATAAACGACCCAATAGTAATAACAATGCCGGTGTACGAAAAAATGGCTTTGTTTGGAAACGAAAGCATGGGAACTTACCAAAAACGAGCAGGCGATATGTTTGTAGTCTATGACTGGGAAAATAACGAAATACACGATTGGTGCTTTTTTGAAGGAAATCATGGCTGGAGTAATTTTAGGGCAGTAGAAATGGGAACACCAGTAAAATATTATGATGCAGGAGAAACAATAGGCTGCCTGAGTTCAGACGGAAAACTTACAACATACGAAAACCCGGTAATGGGAACATTTACAAACTTGAATAATAATCAGAAAGTAAAAAGCAGGTATGGAATACTGAATACTGATGGAAAAAATATTAATGGAAAGTATGCATATCGTATAAACATTTTTGATTCTGAAACTGGGATTGTAAATGATGAGCAGATAATAATTTCTTCTGAATGTTCATATCTTCATTTTCCGATAGCTGATTATAAAGGTAATTATTGGATAGTTTCAAATCTAGATAATAAAAACATTTTATCAAAAATAAACTGTGTGAAGAATGAAGTAGATCAGTTTGAAATTCAATACCATAATCAGTCTAATCCTAAAATATTTGAAACACTTACAACGTATGTGCGAAGTACTATAAATAACTATGTGATTTTATCACATTATGAGTTCGGAAACAAACGGTATCCAAATATTATAATATTTGATATGGAAAAGGAAGAAATATATTGTGAAATTCCTTTACCTATTGAGGAACATTCAAATTCTATGTATGCAGCTCTTCCAGTCAATAGTAAACTATATGGTGTATTTCCAGCGGATTATGATTATGATGAGTATGATTGGTGTAATTACGTAGATATTTATGAAATTGATATTGAAAATAAAAAAACTATATTTTGTTCAACTAAAAAACTTGATTTTACAGAAACAGTCTATTCACGAGGAAACCGAATATATTTCTTAAACTCTAGAAACATACAAAACTTTATTTGTACATATTATGATACAGAAACAGGAGAATGGGGCGAGGAATTCAGTATTACTCAGGAAGAAATTTTGAAAATGTAGAAAACGGGGCGAATATGAAAAAACTAACAAAAGTATTATTCCTAACATTAATTATCTTATTAATCTTTGGCTGTAATTATGAAGTTTATTACAAAAGCGTAACAGATTTGTCAAAAGTACGTGCAAAAACAAACATGAAACCATTTGAACAAATAAACGACCCGATAGTAATAACAATGCCGGTGTACGAAAAAATGGCTTTGTTCGGAAACGAAAGCATGGGAACTTACCAAAAACGAGCCGGCGATATTTTTGTAGTGTATGACTGGGAAAATAACGAAATTCACGACTGGTGCTTTTTTGAAGGCAATCATGGCTGGAGCAATTTTAGGGCTGTAGAAATGGGAACACCAGTAAAATATTATGATGCAGGAGAAACAATAGGCTGTTTGAGTTCAGACGGAAAACTTACAACATACGAAAACCCGGTAATGGGAACATTTACAAACTTGAATAATAATCAGAAAGTAAAAAGCCGATATGGGATACTGAATACTGAGGGAAAAAATGATAATGGAAAGTATGCATATCGTATTAATATTTTTGATTCAGAGACTGGGAGTGTTAATAACGAACAGATAATGATATTATCTGAATATTCATATCTTCATTTTCCAAATGCTGATAAAAATGGTGATTATTGGATAACTTCTGTAAAAAATAATAGTAATTATTTAAACAAAATAGATTGTAAGAATAACGAAATAAAAGAATTTGATATGAAAATTCCCTATGAAACTCAAAGTGATAAGGAAAATACAATAATTTCAACTATTTTAGCAGGTGTAATAGATAAATATGTTGTTACAGTAGATGGTGAATATGATGAAAGATTTGATTCCAAAGGAAGATATCCAAACATAATTGTTTTTGATATAGAAAAAGAGATAAAATGCTGTGAAATCCCTCTGCCTATAGAAAATCATCCAAGTAGAATGTATGCTGCTCTTCCTGTAAACGAAAAAATTTATGGTGTATTTCCAGCAGATTATGATAATGATGATTGGTGTGAATGTACTGATATTTATGAAATTGATATTGAAAATAATAAAACAAACTTCATTACAAATATGAAAGCAGATAGAACCGAGTCAGTATATTCAAGAGGAAACAGAATTTATCTACTAAGTTCAAGAGATCTGAGTAAATTTGTTTGTGCGTATTATGATGTTAAAACAAATGAATTCAATTCATTCAGTATTACTCAGGAAGAAATTTTGAAAATGTAATTACCTCAGTTGGTTGTTAACAAATTTTTTATTTGTATGTTTTTTGAGGTAAACAATCTAAAGGGTTTAAGGTGGAACCGCACCGAGCGTGGAGCCATAGCACGTTAGTGCTAGTCCGATAGGACTGAGCGTGAGCGAATGGCGGAAGGCGACTGGGAATGTAAATTTTGCCCTGATTCTTATAAAATTTTTAAAAAAAATTCCGATATTTAAATTGATGAAAAGTATTGTAATTTTTTTTGATGAACATTCTGAATTTGAAGAAAAAAAGGTTTTTGACGGAAAAAATGCTTTGGAATTGAGTAGAAACTGGGCTTGTGCGCTTGGTCTTGAGTATTTTTATGTGAATGTTCCGACTCTGGCTGATTTTTTGCAGCAGGTGAATCATCTTGTTTCGGAAAATCATGCGGATTGTGTTGTTTTTTCGTATTCTGATTTGCCTTTTTTGAATGTTTCTCTTACTGAAAAATTGTTGAAATCTCATTTTGAGTATAAATGTGAGTATTCTTTTGCGGACGGCTTTCCTTACGGCTTTGCTCCTGAAATTATTGATGCAGGAACGCTTAAAATTCTTTACGAGATGACGCAGAAAACTCAGCTTGAATCTGGTAAAAAGTGTTTTTCGCGTTCTGCGATTTTTGATTTGATTAAAACTGATATTAATGCTTTTGAGGTGAATTCTGTTCTTTCTGAAACTGATTGGCGGCTTTGGCGGTTTGCATTCCATTGTGGTCATAAGGAAAATTTTTTGCAATGCGAAAATCTTTTTAAAGCTGCTGTGAAGAAAAATCTTTCTGTTTTCACGATGAATGATGAATCTAAAAATTGTAATGCCGAGATTTTGTGCAAAACTGCCTGTGAAACTTTGTCGTGTTTGAAAACTGTTCCTGCATTTTATGATATTCAGATTTGTGATAAGGAAACTGTTGACTGCATTTACAGTCCTTATTTTGATGAATATGCAAAAAAGAATAATGTGTCTGCTGATAAATCTCAGAATTTTATGAGTTTTGATTTATATTCCAAACTTTTGGATGAAATTTCAAAAACTAGTGGCAGTGGTGTCATAAGTCTTTCTGCATGGGGCGAACCATTGTGTCATCCTGATTTTTTGAAAATAATCGAGAAAACGCTTTCTTATCAGGGCTTTTCTGTTTTTCTGGAAACTTCTTGTTTTCATGTTGATAAAGAATTCTGTTTAAACCTAAAAAATATTCTCGAAAATGCTTTGCCTCGCAAAAATGATTATGATAAAATTATGATTTGCGTAAAACTTGATGCGTTCAGTGGAAAAATGTATCAAAAAATTCATCCGAATGCAAAAGAAGACGATTTTGAAAATCTTGTTGAAAATGTAAAAACTCTTTGTGAAGTTTTGCCTGGTTTTGTCTATCCGCAGTTTGTGCGAATGAACGAAAATGAAGAAGAACTGGAAAGTTTTTTCAGATTCTGGAATGAAAAGACGAATCCCAGCGGTGGAAAACTTACTGTTCAAAAATATCAGAATTATTGTAATCTTCTTTGTGATAGAAAACCTGCCGACCTTTCTCCGCTTGAAAGAAATCCATGCTGGCATTTGCGCCGCGATATGACTATTCTATCAAACGGTGATGTTCCAATGTGCAAACAATGTGTTTTTTCAAATATTGTTGGAAATGTTTTTACTGAATCTATTGAAAAAATCTGGCGAAAAACTGACGATGTTCTTTTGAACCATTTGCATGAAAAATATCCTTTACCATGTGAGAAGTGTGATGAATACTATACCTACAACTTTTGATGAACATCAGATTACTAGGACGATTATTGGCGGAAAACCTAATGGAAATCCTGATGTTTTGAACATTTCAGTAATCCTCCTGAATAACAGCGGAAGTCATTTTAAAATAAATGTTTACAAAAATCTTTTGGAATGTAAATTTGAATCGATTATTTCTATAGAACATGATCCGAATAATTCAACAATCGATGATATTTCAAAAAAAATGCCCGAAATCAAATTTATAATTCCTCAGGAAGAAACTACAAATGGTGAACTTATAAATCTTGCGATGGCTGAAATCAAATCTGATTATGTTCTTGTGTTGAAAGATACTTTGTACATTCCTTCAAAAATCATTTTACAGAATCTTGCATCTAGATTGACTGAAAGCGGTGTTTTTTGCATAGTTCCATGGCTTTCTGATAAAAATAACAATACTTTGCCATGCGTTTTTTCTCCCAGTGCCGAAAAATCACATTTTACTGTAAATTCAAGTTCCACTGTAAATGATGGTGTAAAAACTCTTTATCCTTTTGATAATATTGCGCTATATAATAGAAAAAAGTTTATTGAATTGGGAGGTTTTGACTGGACAATTAAGTCGAATTACTGGCAGAATCTTGATTTGGCTGTGCGGTCGTGGCTTTGGGGCGAAGAAACAAGGCTTACTTCTCTTTTGCATTTTGCTTATATCGATGATACTCCAATTGAAGATCACACTGTTAATATGGATTATCTGCGTTATCACTTAAAAAATGAAATTGCAAAAATCAGAATGGAACAGGCTTATATCAAAAAATCATCTTTTTTGAACTTTTTGTTTCAATCTTCCTGTGGTTTTATTGAGGCAAAAAGGCAGTTTAAACTGGCAAAAAAATGGATTTTACGTAATAAATATAGATTCAAGATGGATTTGCAGAATTTTGTGGAAAACTGGAATCATCAGTAAACTGATAAGTTGTGTCATTCAATATAAATCAAGGAAAAATTGAGCGGATAAAAAATGAAAAAGCGAATTGTGATTGTTCAATGCAGATTGTCTTCAAGCAGACTTCCTCAAAAAGCGTTGATGAAAATTGGAAATCAGACTGTTCTGGCTTGGGTTTTACAGAGCATGAGAAAAGTGCCTGCCAGCCGGTATTTTGTTGCCACCGATTTTTCATCTTTTGAAAAAATAAAAAACATTTGTGATGAAAACGGTTTTGAATGTTTTGCAGGTGAACTTAATGATGTTTTAAAACGTTTTGTTGATTTACTGAACACTGTTGACTGTGAAACTGTGATTCGTGCTACGGCTGACAATCCTTTTTTATTTTATGAAGCTGCAATTGAATCTGTAGAATTATTCGAATCAAAAAATATAATTGAAAAAAAATGTGATTATCTTACTTTTTCGGGATTGCCACACGGAAGTGGTGTCGAAATTTTTTCCGCTTCATCATTGAAAAAGGCTATTTCAATGACAGATAATCCTTATGATCACGAACATGTCGGCCCTGCTTTATATAATCATAAAGATGTTTTTGATTGCGAATTTGTAAATGCTCCCCAGAAATATAATTATCCAGAACTTCGTACAACTATCGATACTTATTCAGATTATCTTCGCGCTATTATGATTGCGGCTTTTCTGAAAAACAAAAATCATCCTTTTAGTAGTGATGATGTAATCGAAGCCTGTCTTAGCAATTTTGTAAAAAATCCTGTAGTTTTGTATCCTTCATGCAAAAAAGGGCAGGGAACAGGTCATTTACGGCGATGCTTAAAACTTGCAGTTCAGACTAACTTTTTTGTTTTTATTCCAAAAAAAGAAGATATACCCGGCGATTTTCAACTTCTAGATGAAATTCCTTCCATAATCGAAGAATTTATGCAAGAAGGTTTGAATGAATGGCAGATTATTTCAAAATTGCCTGATTCAACTTATCGTCCATGCATTATTACAGACTGTTTTAAACTTAGCCAAAATGATATTTCACTTTTTGGTGAAGCAGAAAAAATAATTTCAATAGACGATGATTCAAATTATGATAATTTTTGTGATTATTCGCTTGATGTGATTCCGCCTTTGTCTGAAAATAAAAAGCATAATTATTTTTCTTTTGATTTTATCGAAAAACCTGTAAACAAAAAAGAAAATAATCTTTGCGATTTTGATAAACAATTTGATTTTCAAAAAAAATATAAAATTTTAATCTGTTTTGGTGGAGAAGATCCTGCCGGTTTTTCTATTCCAGTGTCAAAATCCATTAATCAATTGTTTAAAAACAGTTTGATTACAACAATTTATTCAAAATCGTTACAAAAAAAACTGCTGGACGAAAATTTTTCAAAAAATGTTGTGTTTGTTCCACCTATTCAAAATCTCAAGGAAAAACTTTTTGAATATGACATAGTGATTACGCATTACGGTCTCACTGCTTTTGAAGCAAAAAGTGCCGGTTGTAAAGTGATTTTGTTTTCACCAACACAACTTCATCAAAAACTTGCGTCAAAATATGGTTTTTCGTATGTCAAATATGAAAAAACTGATAAAAAATCGATAGAAAATGCATTTTTAAATGGTAAAAACGCTAGTCTTCCTGCAAATGAATGTAAAATGCAGAATTCTCAAGATGAAAAAGAAGTTTTAGCTGATTTTGTCAGTAAAGTTTCAAGTGGTACAAAATATTTATGCCCCGTTTGTCAGAAAAATCAAAAAACACCTGATAAAATAGTTTCCAGAAATAAATTCCGCACTTACAGACGTTGTCAGGATTGCTCGATTGTGTACATTTCTTATTCTATAGAAGAAAAAAAAGTATACGAAAGTACCTATTTTTTTGAGGACTACAAAAAACAATATGGAAAAACATATCAGCAGGATTTTGAATCAATAAAGAAACAGGGATTGCGAAGAATTAATAATATAAAAAAACTGAATTCTGAACTTAATCATAAAAATATTCTTGATGTCGGCTGCGCTTTTGGCCCTTTTCTGGCAGCCGCAAAAGAAAACAACATGAATCCTTTTGGAACAGACATTTCAAATCAGGCAGTTTCGTTTGTTCAGGAAAAATTGAATATACCTTGTGCAGTCGCTTCGTTTCCAAATTTTGATAATCAAAAAATTTTTGGAATCCGGGAATTTGATTTTGTGACAATGTGGTATGTTATCGAACATTTTGAAAATCTTGATAATGTATTGAAAAAAGTTTCTTTACTCGTAAAAAAAGACGGAATTTTTGCATTTTCCACACCGTGTGGCGAAGGAGTTTCTGCAAAGACAGACAAAGATGATTTTTATCAAAAAAGTCCTTCTGACCATTTTTCTGTATGGGAAAAATCGACAGTCCGAAAAATTATGAAAAAATATGGTTTCAAAGTTTTAAAAATTGTTTCGACTGGTCATCATCCTGAACGTTTTTCTTATATTAAAAAAAGGAATTTAAAACCTGGTTGTTTACAATGGAAATTTTTTGAAATATTCAGTAAAATAAATAAACTTGGCGATACAATGGAAGTTTATTGCAAAAAAATGCGCTGAGTTTTGTGGTGGGAAAGTGAAAAAAAATATATTAATTTTAGGTGCAGGTTTAATGCAAAAGCCTGCCATATTAAGTGCAAAAGAATTAGGATTTCGCTGTTGTGTAATTGATGCAGATGAAAATGCAGTTTGTGTTCCTCTTGTAGATGAATTTCAAAAAATTGATTTAAAAAATAAAGAACAAATCACAGAATATGCAAAAAAACTTCAGTCTTCTGAAAATTCTCTTGCTGCAGTTTTCACAGCTGGTACAGATTTTTCAGCCAGTGTAAGTTACGTCTGCGAACAGTGCGGACTTCAAAAAAATGCTCATAGTTATCGGTCAGCATTAAATGCAAGCATAAAAACAAAAATGCGTGAATGTTTTGCACAACAAGAAATTCCATCTCCGTCATTTATGAATGTTCAAAAAGACGAATGTAATGCTCAACTCCTCCCGAAAGTTCTTCAAAAAATGTCATTTCCACTTGTAGTAAAACCTGTTGACAATATGGGCGCACGCGGCTGCAGAATGATTCGGAATGAAACTGAGTTTTTATCATCTGTCACAACTGCGGTAAATTATTCAAGAACCAAGAATGCAATTATTGAACAGTACATGGAAGGACCAGAATTTTCAATTGATGCGCTTGTTTATGATGGAACTTTTACAGTCACAGGATTTGCAGTGCGTCATATCGAATTTTCGCCATATTTTATCGAAATCGGACATACTATGCCTTGTCAGCTAGATGAAAAAATGCACAATCAATTGATTTCAGTTTTTGCTTTGGGTGCAAAAGCTTTGGGATTAACTTGCGGTGCAGCAAAAGCAGATATTAAATTCACAAAAAACGGACCTATGATTGGAGAAATCGCAGCAAGACTTTCTGGTGGATATATGTCTGGCTGGACTTTCCCTTACGCTTCAGATTTGAATCTTACAAAACAGGGAATTTTGATTTCTGCAGGAATGAATCCTCAAGAATTACTTGGAAAAAGAGTTCCTGTAGATTATGAACCTTCCATTCTTTGTCAAAACAAAGAAAAACCTTACGAGCTTTTTGAGATACCTTGTGTCAGAACTTCGGCAGAACGAGCATGGTACAGCATTCCAGGCGAAGTAGAGTATATAGAAAATATTAATGAATATAGCGATAAAGCAGTTTTTGATATTCTTCCACGCGCCCAAGTTCACCTTGGTTCCAAAGTTGATTTTCCGCGCAATAACGTAGAAAAATGCGGAAATGTAATTGCAGTCAGTCATAATTCACAGATTGCAGTTCAGGTAGCAGAAGATGCAGTTTCAAATGTTTTTATTACTTTAAAACCAAATACACAGGAAACAGATGATTTTCTTTCAGGCAAAACAAAGGACGATGAAAAAGATTTTCCGCCGTCAGCTTTTCCAGAAATTCCAAAAAATCTGTTGGAAAATTTAAGCGGTACAATAAAAGAAAATCAAAAAATTTCAGAATGCATTCCAGTTGTCCTTCAAGAGCAACATTATCAGGGAATGAAAGACTGGAGTTTCAACACACTTGAACAGATTGCACAGAAATTTGATATTCTTCGCCAGAAACATCCTGCTTTAGATACAAAAAAATTCTGGCAGGCCGTTTTGCGTGGCGGTCTTCAGGCGGCAGTTTATTTTTCAGATTCTGCAAAATGATAAAATTAGTGTTTTATGCGCAACCGTTGACGCAATTTTTTAGGAGGTGTGATAAAAATTATGTCAGATAAAAATTTTTTTACCTCATTTTTGACAATATTCTTACTTTCAGGATTTGTTTTTTCTGCAAATAATATTTCTCTTTTAGAAAATGCAAAAACTTCTGGAATGACAATTTATTATGATTCACTTTCACAAAGCGGCATGATAGAAAAAAACGGTCATCAACTTTCGTTTAGAAATGGTGAACAGATTGTAATTCTTGATAGTATCAGAATGATGATTACAGAAGCACCGGTAATAAAAAATAATCAGCTTTTTGTTTCACAAAAGTTTATAGATGATTCTGAAAACTTTTTCAATCAGAAATCAGAAATGCCATTTAAAGTCGGCGCAATTCTCATTGATGCAGGTCATGGAGGAAAAGATCCGGGAGCAGTTAAAACATACAAAAAAAACGGAAAAGATATTACGATTCGAGAAAAAGATGTAAATCTTAAAGTAGCAAAAATGCTTTATGAAAGACTTCATGCAGCTTATCCGCAAAAACAAATCATTTTGACTCGAAATTCTGATGTTTTTCTTTCATTAAGCGAACGGACTGACATTGCAAACAACGTAAAAGTAAATGAAAATGAAGCTGTTCTTTTTATTTCAATTCATGTGAATTCATCCTTAAACAAAAATTCTTCAGGATATGAAGTTTGGTATCTTTCTCCGGGTTACAGACGCACAGTTTTAGATAAATCAGCAGCTGGTGATGACAATACTTTATTTACGATTATGAATTCCATGCTTGAAGAAGAATATACAACTGAAAGCATAATGATTGCCAAATACATTATGGACGGTTTACAGGCACAGATTGGAAAAGAGTCAACAGCACGCGGAATCAGAGCAGAAGAATGGTTTGTTGTAAAAAATTCAAATATGCCGGCCGTTCTCATTGAGCTTGGATTTGTTTCAAATGAAAAAGAAGCCATGCTTTTAAATGATGAAAAATACTTGAAAAAAGCTACGCTTGGAATATATAATGGAATTGCAGCGTTCGTAACTCATTTTGAACGTTCACAAGGATTTACTTCCGTAGATTAAAAAAAGCAGGATGATATGCAGAAATTCAATTTTAAAGAACAGTTTTTTTCTAAAAAATACATTTATAGATTAATTCTTTCTATTATCTTGATAATAAGTCTTGTTGTTTCATTGGTTTTCTTTTTTGGCAAAAAAAATACAGTTCGCCGAATGTTCATTTTTCCTTCAATTTCAGGCGAATTGATTGTTGAATACAGAAATCTTGATAAAAATCCAGTTCAAGGCGAAGTTCAGTATTTTATTGATGAAATTCTTTTGGGTTCACAGCTTGAACGTACAAAAAAAATATTTACTTTTGGAACTAAAGTTTTATCTTGCTTTCAGCGCGATGAACAGTTATATTTAGATTTATCAGCAGATTTGCTTCAAATGGGTGATAATGTTATTGATATCAAAGAAGGATTTGATATTCTAAAATTAAACATCACAAAAAATTTTTCAGATATAAAGAAAATTAATTTTTTTGTTGATGGAAAATATGCATATTAAAAAAAGATGTGAAATTTGATTTTTCAGGGAATTGATTTTTTTTTGACTTCAAATGTCGACAAAAGGTTAAAAAATTCTTGACAAAATCCCTTGTATATTGGATAATTAAATAATACAAGGCTACATCGAATTAGATATTAAAAAAGGAGCTTCAATATGAAGAAGACTTTGGGTTTATTTGCAGCTGCTATGCTGCTTGTTGGTGGCGTTGCTTTTGCTGACGAAGCTATGCTCATCGATTTTACACTTTTGGATGCTGATTGCGTTGAAGACGAAAACGGAAATGCAACTCAGAACAAACACACAGTAATGGACTTCTCAGTTAGTGCCGGTTCAACTTTTACAGATGATCAGCGTGCCCTTATGAGAACTTCACTTGCTCTCCCTGAATGGGAAGTTGTTTTGAACTCTTCTGCAAAAACAGTATCAGCTTTGGCAGATTCTCAAGTTGTTGCTGCTCCAGTAAAAGGTGAAGCTGATGTTCCTTTCGCTGGTAGTAATGTTATGGGTGTTCGTATCGAATTCCCAGAATGGAACTCAAATGCAAATGCAAAAATCGTTCCTCCTTTTAAAATTCCTGCTTATGAAGTTCTTGCTGATGCTGATGACAGTGGTAATCGTCAGGAACCAACTGATGAACAGAAAGCAAGTGGAAAAACACTTTTTGAAGATGGATATGGTTTGGTAAAAAATGTTGGAACTTTGAAAGCAATTTCTGTTACAACAATGGGTATGAACTTCCCACATGGACTTTATGTTCTTCTTTCAGATAATGATAATGTAACACGCCGTTATTTTATGGGTTTCCTTGGATTTGATGGTTGGAAAGAACTCCGCTGGAACAATCCACAGTATTTGACAGAAATCAGAAACCGTGAAATTCGTGTTTATCCTATTTATCCAAGAGGAATGCCTTTTGTAAAATTCGAAGGTTTCCAGATTACTCGTGATGCTGCTCATGTCGGTGGAACATTCATCGGATATTTCAAAGATGTAAAAATCATCTATGATAAAGCAGTTCTTACAAGTGATCGTGATATTGCAGATGAAGACCTTTGGGGAATCATTACAAAGAAAGAAAATGCTCGTCAGAATGCTGAAATGCAGAGATTTGGTAACAAACAGGTTAACCGTTATCTTGAAAAAGCTAAGATTGCAGCAGAAGATGATTTTACTTCAAGCTTAAATGAAGATTCTTCTTCTAATGCTCAGAGCAATGGTGGACAGGCAGCTGAAGTTGCTGAATAATTAACCCTTTTATAAGAAAACGCTTTGGATTTCTTTTATTACGAGGAATTCCAAAGCGTTTTTTTTTGTGATTTAGAAAATATGGATACAAATAATTTAATTTCAAAACAGCAGATTAAAGAAACTTATCAGTCTTATACTGAATATTTCAATGAAATTATGAAAAAAGTAGTTGAAAAACTTCAGAATAATATAAAACTTTCTGCACAACCAACATATAAAAGTCGCGTAAAAAGTTTTGACAGTTATTATAAAAAAGTCATCAGATTAAAACCTCAAAAAGTTACAGAAAAGTGCGATTTAATTTATTTAACAGATATGATGGGAATTCGCATGATTTGTGCTTTTTTGGAAGATATAAATCTTGCTGTTGAACAGATAAAAAATCTTTTTGAAATTAAAGAAGTTGAAGTAAAAGGCGCAGAAAAAAAATTCAGCGAATTTGGATATGAATCTACTCACGTTTTAGTTGGAATTCCACAGGAATTTATTCCGCCTTTAACTGGGAAATATGCAGACTTAAAACCGATTTCTGCAGAAATTGTTTGTGAAATTCAAATCAGAACGATTTTGCAGGATGCATGGGCTGAAGTTGAGCATGAATTGATTTACAAAACAGAGTTTAACCCTTTTGATATTCCTTTGAGAAGAAAACTTGCTTCGATTAATGCATCTTTATCACTGGCTGACATAACTTTCCAGGAAATCAGAGATTATCAGAACAAACTTCAAAAGGAAATTGATGAAAGGCGAAAAGCGTTTTACAATCAGGCAGATAATCTGCTTACTGAAAAAACGGACAAAAAAGAAGAAAATATTGCAAGAGTATCGCCTTTCGTTCAGGGAACTATTGATGACATGCTTTTGAGAGCAATTCAGGCTCATAATGAAGGGCGGCTTTCTGAAGCGGTGGAAATTTATTCAAAAATTATAGAAGCAGTTCCACAAAATCAAAAAAACATTATTGCTGTTATTTCAAAACACAGAGGAATGGCATATTTTGCTATGAATCAATTTGAAAAAAGCCTTGAAGATTTTGAAACAAGCATTCAAAATGATCCAAAAGCATATCGTTCTTATTATTACAAAGGAATTGTTTATTCAGTTCAAAAAAAATACGATATGGCAATTGAATGTTTTACAAAATCTCTTGAGATTAATGAGTTTCAGGCGCATACAACTTTTAGAAGGGCAATTGCGTATTTTGAAATAAAAGAATATGAAAAATCAATGAAAGATTTGGATACTGCACTGAAACTTGGATTGAATCCAGATGAAGCTTCCACATTGCAAGAAAAACTTGTGAAAATATTTGGAATGAATTTGTAAAAGTCAAATAAATTGCATTTCGATCGATCAATTCATCAATTTTGTATTGACAAAAAACATATTAATTGATATTATTTTAAAATCAGTTTATCTGATATATGTCTCCTTCGTCTAGTGGTTAGGACATCGGGTTTTCATCCCGACAACAGCAGTTCAATTCTGCTAGGAGATGTTAAGCCTTGTAAGAATCATCTTGCAAGGCTTTTTTTATATTTATTGAAGATTTGCATTTCATAAAACATTGGATGAATTTGATTTAGGAAATAACAGTGGATATTTTAAAGGTTTTTGATAAAAAAGTTATTCAAGTGCTCAGAACGGAAATTGAAGATGCATCTGGTAATGAAGTTTTTTTTACTGGTCAGATTGATGAAAATGGAATTGTAACGCATGTTCAAGCTGGAGCCCGCGGAAATAGTCACACTGTAGTTGTAAATCAAACTCAAAAAAGATCTTCAAGTGTTTTAATTCATAATCATCCGGGTGGAAATTTAACACCTTCAAAGGCTGATTTACAAGTCGCGTCTGAATGTTCTGAGAACGCACAGGGATTCTTTATTATTAATAATGAAGTTACAGATGTCTATGTTGTCGTCGAACCTGTAAAACCAAAAGTGATAAAAAAACTTTCTGTGGATGATACTGCTTTTTTTATATCAAAAGGCGGACCTTTATCACAAATTTCTAAAACTTTTGAAGAAAGAACTGTTCAAATTGAACTTTTAAAAAATATTGCAAGAGCTTTTAATGATCAAAAAATTGCTGTTTTTGAGGCTGGCACTGGAGTAGGTAAATCTTATTCATATTTAATTCCTTCGATTTTATGGTCTCTTCAAAATAATCAGAAAGTTGTAATTTCCACTGGTACAATTAATCTGCAGCAGCAACTTTGTGAAAAAGACATTCCTGCAGTTGAAAAAATAATTGGTAAAGAAGTGAAATATGTTTTGCTGAAAGGACGGCAAAATTATATTTGTAAAAGGCGAATGAACGATGTTGCAAGTCTGCTAGATTTGTTTGAAGATGAATCAAATGAGATTAAAAAAATATCTCAATGGGCGGTAGAAAGTGAAACAGGAAGTAAAAGTGAACTTTCTTTTATGCCCTCAGAAAATGCATGGTCAAAAGTTAATTCTGAAAGTGATGGTTGCATGGGAATGCGCTGTCCTTATCATAGTGAATGTTTTGTCATGAAAGTGAGGAAAGAAGCGGCAGGAGCAAACATTCTTGTTGTAAATCATCATCTTTTATTTGCTGATATTCAATCAAGAATGGGAGGTGCAGGTTATGAAGATGCGGCGGTTCTTCCTCCATATAAACATATTGTTTTTGATGAAGCACATGGAATTGAGTCTGCGGCAACAAGTTTTTTTAGTGAGACTGTAAATAGATTTAAAATAAATAAACTTTTGAATCAAATGTACAGAAAAAGAAAGAATTCTGAATCAGGTCATCTGTGCAGTCTTGCAATTCTTTCTGCGAATGAAGAAAAAGCTGCTCTTGCCTATGACATTACGACAAAAATAAAGAATGCCCTTCTGAATGTAGAGATTGCGGCAGGTGATTTGCTTCAACATGAATATACAATGCGGCTTTTTGAAGGTACTGCAAGAAATTTTGGACCTCTTTTTGTTGCTTTAGGAAATCTTTCATCAAGTCTTGGTGAATTCTGTGATCTTGTGCGAATAATTATGGAAGGAATTGATGAAGATGATAGAGATGTGCCATTTTACTGGGAATCAAAAATAATCTTGCGGCGTCTGGAAAATCATGTTCTGATTCTCAAAAATTTTAATGTTTGGGATGAAAAGAAAGATGATGTTTTTTGGATTCAAAAAAAGCGACTTCCTTCTGATATGGTTCGTGACGGTCAGGATGCATGGTATGTGAATTTTATTGAAACTCCGCTTGATATTTCTCATCTTATGAATGATGGTGTTTTTGAACAGATGGAAAGTGTAATCTGTACGTCAGCAACGCTTAAAACTGGCCGTGATTTTAATTACTGGATGAGAAGAAACGGGCTTGTTTATTGTGGCGAAGATAGAATTCTTTGCGGCGAATATCCATCTCCTTTCCCATATAACAAAAATATGCTTTTTGCCGTTCCAAATGATGCTCCGTTTCCTGAAGCAAGCGAGTATCAGCAATATATCGAAATGGCAGTTACGCAACTTATTAATGCTGCTCAAGGTAGAACACTCGTACTGTTTACATCTTATGAATCCTTAAAAAGTGCGTATTCAACTGTAAAATCTATGTTAAAAAGTTTTGAAGGTCGTATTATGAAGCAGGGCGATGATGATAATTCCAAGCTTTTGGATGCTTTTAAAAATGAAAGTGAAAGTGTTCTTTTTGCAACTGATTCTTTTTGGCAAGGAGTAGACATTCCAGGAGAATCACTTTCTCAGGTTATCATAGTAAAACTTCCGTTTACAGTTCCAAATGACCCTGTTTTTGTTGCACGTTCTGAGGCGATTACAAAAAAAGGTGGAAATTCTTTTATGGAATTAAGTGTTCCCGAAGCGGTGATAAAATTCCGTCAGGGAATTGGCAGATTGATTCGTCGTGGTGATGATAAAGGCTGTGTTATTGTTCTTGATAGACGAATTTTTGAAAAAAGATATGGTTCTATTTTTTTAGCGAACGTTCCGGACTGCAAAAAAATGTATGAACCGCTTTCTAATATCACAAAAAAAGTGAACTCGTTTATTTTTGATTGAATAAACTGATTTTTGAGTGATTATTGAGTGCTGGCCACAATTATTAAAAAAATAAAAAAAAATAATAGATTTTTTGAAAGTTTGGGTATAAAATAAATAAAATATAGTTTAAAACTGATAAAAAGAGTTTTGGGCATCATTTATAGATGAGAGGATAATATGTACAGTTTACTGACTTTGTTGTGTTTAGTTTTTATGGTTATGTGGCCAGCGATTGCTAATATTTTTGCTTATCCTGTTTCAAAAAAATTAAGTCTGAAAATTTCTGATTATATTGTAAATGTCTGTGCACCGCGCCTGTTTGCAATTTTGAAAAAATACAGAAATTTTAATTTTTGGGGATATAATGAAACCAAAAAAGATTTACCTGATAATTTTATTGTGATATCAAATCATCAGAGTCTTCTTGATATTCCTCTTTTTATGAAATTTTTTCATGGGAAACCTGTCCGCTTTGTAGCAAAAGATACCTTGGGGCGTCATATTCCGCTTGTTTCTGAAATGCTTCGTGTACAGGAACATTGTCTTGTGCCTAGAAAAGCAAAACCTATGGAAGCAATGCGTTATGTCGAAGAGTTTGGTAAAAAAGTAGTGCAGAGAAAACAGATTCCAATTCTTTTTCCAGAGGGTTCAAGAACAAAAGACGGAAATGTCGGAAAATTTTATTCTGCGGGATTTAGAAAATTGACAGAATCTACGAAACTGCCTGTTGTTGTTTGTGCTTTGGATGGTGGATATCAACTTCGTGATTTAAGAAAGATTTTTACAAAACTCAAGTGTGGTTCATATCGTGTGAATGTTTTAAAAATATTTGACTGTCCAAAAACAAAAGAAGAATGTAATGAAATTCTTGAAAAGGCGAGAACACTCATTCAAACTCAAGTTGACAAATGGAGAAAACTTCCTTCTACCGTTCGATAAATTTTTTCATTCAATTTCAGATAATTTACAGGTTACAATAAAAAAGCCCAAATGGTTCATGATTCCATTTGGGCTTTTTATGACTAAAGATTAAGATTATTTAAAATCCTTAGGTCTTCTTTCAACACGTTTACATTTTTGGCATTCTGCCTGATTTTTAAGTCTGCCATTTTCAATCATTGTTTTCATTATGATTTCGCCACCGCAGTCAGGGCAAATGAATTTTTGTGTTGCAACAGTTGTACGAGAGTTTTTACTAGCTCCAGCCATTATGTGCCTCCAATCGAATATTCGTATCAAATATTTTATACAGATATTTAAATAATGTCAATATTTTAGGTAAGGTTTTTACGTAATGGTTTTTACGTTATACTACACGTAATATTTTTTTCACAGTTTTAGCAATTGTGTGATAATTATTTTTATTCTGTGCGATGCTGATCTGCTATTTGCTCAAATTCTTTTCGTACATTCCAAAGACAGTCGAGAAGTTTTGGTGAAAAAACTCCACATTCTCCTGTTGTTATCATCTGAAATGCTTTTTCTTTTGAAAAGGCACTTTTGTAGACTCGTTCGTTAACAAGAGCGTCGTAAACGTCGGTGAGTGATACAATTTGTGCTGAAATAGGAATTTCTTCTCCTTTGAGTTTATCTGGATAACCGTTTCCATCGTATCGTTCATGATGATGACGGCAAATTTCGTAGCTCACTTTACCATATTCTGCATCCCATGCATTTTCGATGTTTTCAAGAATTTCACAGCCTCTTGTGGTGTGGGATTTCATAAAATCAAATTCGTCTGGAGAGAGTTTGCCAGACTTCATTAAAATAGAATCTGGAATTGCAATTTTTCCGATGTCGTGAAGGGCACTTGCTTAAACAATTACATCAATTTTTTCTTTTGTCAGATTGTATTCTGGGTAATCGTGCATTATTTGATTTGCAAGAATTTGAGTATAACTTTTTACGCGTTTGATATGTTCGCCGCTTTCAAGATTTCTGTATTCAACAACCGTACCTAAAATATCTATAACATTCTGTTTGCTGTTTTTTAACTGTTCTGCCTGTTTTTGAAGCAGCATAAACTGATCGTTCAGTTTTTTTGTCTGCTGTTTTATTTTGAGTTCAAGTCCTGCCTGATATTGATAAAGGGCAAAAACGTTTGAAACCCGTCTTTTAACAAGGCGTTCATCAAATGGTCTGTGAATGAAATCTGAAACACCGTAATCAAAACATTTTGTTTCTATTTTATCTGTTGTTTCGCTGCTGATTATCATTATTGCAATGTGGTAGCTCCATGGACGTTTTTTGATTTCAGCAAGTACCTGAAAACCGTCCATTTGAGGCATGATTAAATCCAAAAGAATGAGAGCAATATCATCATGATTTTCATCCAGAACTTGAAGAGCCTCTTTTCCATCTTTTGCAAGCAAAATGTCAAAATCATCTTTGAGCATTTCTGTCAAAAGTTTTCTGTTTAATTCAATATCGTCAACAATCAAAATTTTATTTCTCATTTGTTCTCCAGTCATTTTTCAGATACAAGAAATTTTTTATTTCTATTTTACATAAACTCCTTCTATTATATTTCCATTTTTCCGCAGAGTTACGCCTTTTGTTTTCTGTGCCTGATATTTTATTCCGTCTATTTCCACAGTTACTCCTTCGTATAAAATATCAGTAATTTCGACACATGCTGCTTTTGAATTTTGAATTTCTTCAAGCAAATCGTGCTTTTGCCGCAGAATGTTTTCCATTTCACGTTCTTTTGTGTAAATAGCTTTTTCAATTTTTAAATACATTTCCATTTTGTTACGAAGTTCAGGAGAAAATCTTTTTTGAAATTCTTTAAGTGCAGTTTGTAGTGTAAATAGTTCCTGACTTACATCACGGATAATGGAATTGTAATTGTTTTCGCGCTGTTTGAATCTTTCGATTCTTCCGATTTTTATGAATGTTGGAATACGTTATTGTGTTCCCAAACGGAAAGATTTTATTCCGTTTTCTGCACAAGTTTAACCGCCGAGTATCATACCGTCTTGTCCTACAGTTTTTACTTGCCCTTGTGCATACAAAACACAGTTTGTAAACTTATTTCCGATGATTTTCTGGCTGGCATAAATCTCAACAAGTTCAAAATTAGGACCGAACACATTTTTTTTGGCTCTGATTGTTGCATCTCTGTATCAATTAAAATCCTTTTGCAAAACAATATTTCCATCTGTATTGATTTGTGCAGATTCTACTGTGCCCTTTATCAGAATATCTTCAGTTGCATGAGTTTTTGCTCCAGATTTGACATCACCTTCAATTATAAGATTTCCTTCAGAATTTACTTCTGTGGAAGCTGCAACTTCCTTGAGTTTTAAAAGTGGAGTTACTTTCATAGTGTAACCGTCAAGCGTAACAACGCCGTTTTGATTTGCAGTGTAAGTTACATTGTCCTTTTGTTTTTTTATTCCTGTACCAGAAAGAAGAGGAAGTTCTTTACAACGTTTTGCATAAACTTTTTTGCCTGTTACTGTTGTTCCGTCTGTTCTTGGAATTGATTTATGATAATAAGCAAGCTGCTGATCTTTGTTTACGGTTTCAAACCATTCAATCTGTGAAAACTTTATTTTGTCCTGTTCCAGAAGTTCTTCATAATTATCGGCTTTTGTCTAAAAAGAAAATTCATACCATCCGTCTTTTCCGTCAATACAAGGAGTTCCTCTTGCAATAATCACACTTTTCTGGTCAATTTCACCTTTTGAAACTGCATCCACAACTTCAAAATCAATACCGTTTTTAATGCCTTTATCAGTAAGTGCGATGATGATGTTTATTCTTCCAGGAATGTGTTTTTTGTCAATCTGAAGATAAGCTTCCATTTCATCTGGGGAAAGAGAAATATTAATCTTTTGAAGAGATTGAGATTCTGTTTTTGTCTGTTCAGAATTATTTTTTGTTTCCAGTGCTAATTTAGGATTTTCCAGAAGCTCAAGTCTTTTTTTCTGCATGTCTCTTGCGGCAAAAATTGGACTTTTGTAATATGATACATCAAGTCCTTCTTCAAGCCCCAGTCTGATTTCTTTCATCTGTTTTGCAGAATAAAGATGATTTTTATATTGGCTCAAATCAACACGATTTTCAAGACCAATCCTTATTTCCCTCTTCTGCTGCCATGTTAATTCAAGGTTTGCATATTGATTGACATCGACATTGTGTTCAAGGCCTGTGAAAATTTCTTTCAATGCAATGCCGCGAAATGTTTTATTTACATATTTATCAACAGGAAGATTTTTTTCCAATGCTTCACGGATTGCTTCGAGCTGTTCATCATCATAACCCTGAGGATGTATGGAACTATTCGTACGTTGTTTTTAATTGCAAGATGAAGTTGTTTTAAAATTCCAGCTTCAAGTTTCGTGAATGCAGATAAATCTATATTATCTAGAAGAGCATGACGGATTTGCAACATTCTGTCATATGAAATTTCAGGTTTTGCATATTTTGAAATGTCAATTCCGTCTTTAAGACCTGTTCGAATCTGTTCCATTTGGAACCAGTCAAAAGAAGGATCTGCATATTTTTATACAGGAAGATTATCTTGAAGACCAAGCCGAATCTGCTGCATCTGGATGGCAAGAAATTCTTTTTTTGCATAAACAGACACATTCAGTTTTTGTTCGAGACCTTTTGAATTTCTTCAAGTTGATTTCTGGTAAAATCATCAATATTGAATTTTGCTTCAGAGCTGCTCATCAAACCACCGTAAAAAAAAGTTAATCTTCTAGAATTTTTATGGCACTTATTACCTGTTCATAATCCTGCTTAATTTTTTGGAATGAATCATTACAGAATTTTTCATCAATATCTGGATTTTCAGAATTTACTCTAAGGTACTCTAAAAGAACAATAGTGTCTTTTTCAAGTTTTGAAAGTCCAAGATTTGAACAGACTCCTTTTAATGAATGTGATGCAAAAAAAGCATTTTTATAGTCTTTCTTAGTGATAGATTGGTCTAAACTTTCGAAAGTTTTATCTTCCAAAAACTGCCTGAGAAATTTTTTTAATAATACATCGCTAGAAATGCGGTTGTGAAGTTCTTCATAACTGGAACCAGAAATTGCAAAGAATTCTTGTAAATTCATATATTCTCCAGAATTAATTATTTAATTATAAAGTATCAAAATAAATGACACTAAATACTACTAAAAAATAACAAGTTATTTAAATATTATACAGGAATTGATGAAAAACACAATAAAAAAACTTGAATTGTCATAAAAAATGACATATCATAATAAATGACAGTTTGATTATATCATTCAGTTCAAAAGAGGATTTTATGGATTTCAGCAGTAAATTAAATTTTTTGATGAACATCACGCAAACCTCAAATAAGGAACTTGCTAAAAGCATTTATGTAGATCCTTCTTTGATAAGTCATTTAAAAATTTGGAAACAGAAAAAAGCCGCACAATTATCAGCTTATCGTGAATATGGCTGAGTTTTTTGCAAAGAAAAGTCAGGCTGATTTTCAACGGAACGCTATTGCTGAAATGCTTGGAAAAGTTTCTGTCAGCACTTCTATGCCGAATCATATGCTTGCAAAATATCTGGAAAACTGGCTTTTAAATGATGGTGACAGCACTGACATAATGGAAAATATTCTTGGAAACATCGATAAAGTTTCTGAAAATCCTGATTCCATCTATATAACTCATAATAATCAGATTAATTTACATCCGGATAAAAAATCAGAATTCTTTTTTGGTGACCAAGGGAGGCGTGAAGTAATTCAATTGATTTTTGAAAAACTGCTTTCGATGGAAAAACCTTGTGATGTTTTTATAACTTCTGATGATAATCTGGAATGGCTTTTGTATGATTATTCTCTTACAAAGAAAATTCAGGCGCAGCTTATTTCTGTTTTGGAAAAAGGTTTTACGTTTTATCAGATTATGCCTGCTATAAATTTTTTGCCGCAATATACTGATTCGCTTCAATTTTGGCTTCCGATGTACAGTACAGGGCGTGTGAAAGTTTTTTATTATCCCAGATTAAGGGATAATATTTACAGACGTTCAGTCTTTATCATTCCAAATGAAGCTGTAAGAGTTTCAAATTCCATAGGACTTGATAGTGAAAGTGATTTAACTTTGTTTTCTACCAGCAAAGAAGTTATAAATGCAACAACAAGACAGTTTAATCAAATGCTTTCGTTTTGTCGTCCTGCAATAAATGTTTTCAGAACTTATGAAGAATCAAAAGACAGTTTTTTTGAATTTTTTACAAAAATGGGAAATCAAATCAGTCTTTCAAGAGTTCTGCCGCCGACTTCAATTCCAAAGGAAATTTTTGAACAGATTTTGGAAAATAAAAATCTGGAAAATGGTTTTGTAGAAGAAATCAATTTTTTTCTAAATAAAATAGATTTTTTTGAAGATTATTTGAATGAACATAAAATTGTTTACATGGCAAAACTTCCGGATATTGATGATATAATAGAAGAAAAAGTTGCGATTGCGTCACCTGTAAAACTTTTTGAAGATTATCCCTGCTATACTGTAGAAACTTATGTGATGCATCTAAAAAGAATAATCTATTTTATGGAAAATTATGAAAATTTTTATTTTGTTCCTTATGATAAAACATGGGGAGATTATAATCTGACAGTCAATGAAGATGGACTTGCTTTTTTGTATAAGAATTCTGACCCTAAACTTCTGCTTGAATTCCGTAGACCAGAATTGGTTTTGGCATGTAATGAATATCTTTATCATATAGCAGAACAAACTGGTTATTCTGGCATTCACAAAACAAAAATTATTTACAGATTGCAGGATATAATAAAAGAACTGTCAAGTGTAAAAAAAAAGGGGGGGATTGTCTAAAAACTAAGGAATTTACAATACGCAACAGGCATAGTAAAATACCTA
>SAMEA3663026__coassemble_439_pt1 | contig 23640 bp, 19 predicted proteins | sample SAMEA3663026__metabat2_high_PE_017 | metagenome-assembled genome bin SAMEA3663026 (sample SAMEA3663026) | pig gut metagenome | biome: pig gut; feature: pig-associated habitat; material: faeces | place: France | collected 2012
TTTAGGGGAGATATGTATGTTTATTTTTTTTAGTTTTTAGACAGTCTGGGGGGGGAAGAATAAAAAACAAAAATATATACTGGAGTTTATATGAAAGTAAAAATGTTTTCAAAATTTTTTATAAGCCTGTTCCTTGTGGGAACAGTTTTTATTGGCTGTAATAATGGCTTAGTTGATGCAAGAAATAACATTCTAAATGAAGTGTTGAAACAGGAAGAACAAAATTATCCATCAGAAGATGAATACTTGAAACTTGTTGAAGATGAAAATGGTCTTGCAGTTATTCTTGGAGATGATATCAAATTTAATGAAAATGATATAGATGTTCGTTATGAAGATAGTTCTATTTGTTATAGAGTAGTTTTTCCTAAAGAACCAAATAAAAAAGTTTATTTACCATTTGTAAATGCAGATGAAAAAGTTCATATTCAGTTGACAGGTAATTTTGAAAAGAAAGATAAAGATATACGGTGGCAAGATAGACACTATCAGATTAATACAACTACGAATTCTAAAAATAATTTTTTCGACTTTGTTCCAGGTTATGAAGATTACAAAAAAATAACATTAACCATTGATCCTAATGGATACAAATTTAATACAAAAGTTCAGACGAATGGAAAAACTTTGAAAGATTTCTTCAATTTGAACAGAGTGTCAGATGTTAGTGCAGGTTATACTTTTTTAGCAGGAAAAAAATATTGGGCAGATTCAGATTGGGGTGGTGGAAATCATTGTTATTTAGATAAAGAAAAAAATGTTTTACTAGCATGGAACGATGTATTTAAAGACTATTTAGATATATTCGTTTCTGGAATTGATACTATTTGGATTAAAGAAGATTTAAAGGAATTGATAAAAAAACACCAGAATAAGTATTGTTCGTATCTTACACTTAATTTTAAAATTGATAATTTTGATTATTGGATTAGATTTGATGACCTATATTCTCCTGAATATGATTATATAGAACAAAAACCAGAAGAAGAGAAGCCAGCTGAAGAAGAAAAACCCGCTGAAGTAACACCAAAACCATTTACTATCAGTTATAATGGAAATCTATGGAGTGCAGGTACTTTTGCTACTGCAGATGATTGGGTATCAATTGAAATAAAGTTTGCAGAAGTTCCACCAACAGATAAAGTTCAGTTCTATTTGATTTCAGATGCAGTTCAAAAAGAAGAATCTTGGGGAACTGCTTATTTTACTAGATATCCTCAGGTAGCAGAAGTGGTAACTATCGATTTATATGATTGGATTAATAACCAAAAAGATGGTTCTGGAAAAACATTGGCTGAACAGGGAGCAACAAAAATAACTTCTGTAGGTATTCAGGCAAAGGCAACAGATTCTCCAGATGTAAAAGTTGCAAGTGCAATAGTAACTAAAAAAGATGGAACAAAAGAAGCTGTTGTAGCTGTAAAGGATTGGGGATCAACTGTAACAGAAAACTAATTTGGTTTTAATGCTTTATAAAAGGTCACTGTTTAAACACAGTGACCTTTTTTTTTAATTATTTTTTTAGCAATAATTAAAACTTTTCCAACTCTTTCATAATCTGTATATCATTGATTTTTGAAGGATATTTTTTGATAACCTGTTCGTAGACATAAAGAGTTTTTTGCATATATTTTTGAATTGTAAAGTGTTTTGTGATTTCAAGACTTTTTGCACCAAAATCCTTTCGCTTTTTTTTCATCGTAAATCAGTTGAATAATCTTTTCCTGCATTTCTTCATCTGTTTTGCAAAGAAAACCATTTTGTCCGTTGAAAACACAGTCATAATAACTTTCATCATCACGCACAACGATTGGCAGTGAGGAAAGTTGAGCTTCCAGAATAGTCATGGAATGCATTTCTGAAAGTGATGCTGTTATAAAAATATCAGCCATTTCATAAAAGTTGTGGACTTTTTGCCATTCTACAAATCCAGTAAATATTATTTTTCCTTCATCAATTTCTCTGGTACTCATATTCATCAAAGAAGCGTGGGCAGGACCGTTTCCTACAAATAAAACTTTACAAGTTTCGCATTTTTTTACGATTTCTTTGCAGATTTTTAACAGTTCAAATACTCTCTTTTCTTCTGCAATGCGTCCCAAAAACAGCAGAACAACGTCTTTATTTTTAATGCCATATTGTTTTCTGAGCTTCTGTTTTTCGTGTGCCGTTAGGCTTGTCTTAGCAAACTTTGAGTTATCAATTGAGTTTGGAATAACAACCGATGGCATTTTTGGAATCATTTTTCTGCTTTTCGTGTAATTTCGAGCTTTTGTTGATACTGCTATAAGTGCATCAAATCGTTTGTAAAACGTCCGCATAAATTTTGTGACAACTCTTGGCGAAATTAGTTTTGCAAAAGGAATGTAATATTTGTAGAATTCAGTCCACATAGTGTGGGTTGTGCAGATTGCAGGAATGTGAAGTCGTTTTGAGCAGTAAATCGCGGCTGCTCCAATACCGAATTCCGTATGGCAGTGAATCAAATTAACATTGTTTTCTTTTAGAAATTTTACAAGATGCGGAAGAAAAGGAATGGCAATAAATTGATCTGTTCCAAGTCCGAGAGGTTTCGATTTTGCTTGATAAACAAGTGGGTCATCAGATTTGTAATCCTCTGTCGTTTCCACAGTAACAAGCAAAACTTTGTGACCGAGTTTAATAAGCTGTTCTCTCAACTGAACTACAACCGTAACTACTCCCGATTTCGTAGGAAAGTAGCTGTCCGAAAATAAAGCAATAGTCATAAAATCTATTATTACACTATTCCTTTTTTTATACAAGAATTTAAACGAGGTCTGTCCCCTGTTTAAACTGCAGCGCATTAAAATGAGGTCTGTCCCTTGTTTAAACTACAGCGCAGTAAAACAAGGTCGTACCCCATTTTAAACCACCTTTAATTAAATCAGCTAAATCAGGGATAGACCTCGATTTCATCTCACATAAAAAAAAATCAAAAATCACTAAGAATTTATGATATAAAAAAAAGAAAAATGTTATAATATTTTATTGAGATTGAGTTTGGCTTCCTCATTGACTTTTACAGGAGGTGTGATAAAAATTACATCCGTGTAAATTTTATCACTCAAGTTTATTTCGTGCGCTGCACTTCATAAACTTGGATTCTCGCCATCCATGGCTCGCCGTTAACGTGGTGTTTTTTATAGGAGAATTTATGTTTGAAATTAAAAATGTATCGAAGGTTTATACTAAAAAAGGGGTAAAAGCAGTCGATTCTATTAATCTGACTGTTAATAATGGAGAAATTTTTGGTTTTCTTGGACCAAATGGTGCTGGAAAAACAACCACAATCAAAATGGTGACTGGAATTCTTTCAAGTGATGAAGGTGATATTTTTTTGAACGGAATTTCGCTTCATGATAATCCTTTGAAGGCTAAAACCCAGTTTGCATTTGTACCTGACAATCCAGAAACTTTTTCGCGGCTTAAGGCAATAGAATATTTAAATTTTATTGCAGATGTTTACAAAGTACCTTCAGATGTTCGCAAACAGAGAATTGAAGAACTTTGTGAACGTTTTGGTCTGAACGATGTTCTTTTAAACAAGATTTCTTCGTTCAGTCATGGCATGAAACAAAAGCTTTTCTTGATTGCAAGTCTTGTTACCGACCCTGAAAATTGGATTTTGGATGAGCCAATGGTTGGCCTTGACCCAGAAGCTGCATTCATTGTCAAAGAAATTATGAAAGAACGAGCTGTTGCAGGAAAAACTGTATTTTTTTCAACTCATGTTATGGAAGTTGCTGAAAAAATCTGCGACAGAATCGGTATCATCAATCATGGAAAACTGATTTTTACAGGAACAATGGACGAACTGAAATTGCAGCATGGAAAAGACGGCGAATCTCTTGAAAATATTTTCCTGAAACTGATTGGAAGTGAAGCGGTAGGTGAGTTATGATTTTCAAATTATTTAAAATTTTTTCATCAAATCTTTTTTCATTTGATAATTTTTTCGGTGGATTCAAAAAAGGTGCAAAAGGCATTGCTAAAACCATCCTTTTTGGTCTGTTGTTTTTATATTTGATTTGTTGTTTTGGTGGCATGTATACACTGACAATGTATTCAACTTATAATTTTCTGGAAATGGCAGGGCAACCTCAGTTTATGCCTGTAGTTTCCGTGATTTTTATCTTTTTGATGTTGATTTTTTTTGGAATTACTTCAGTTGCTTCCAATTATTTTTCAAACTCAGGTGAAGAGCAGTTTCTTTCCATGCCAATTTCGCCGGCTCAGTTTTTTGGAGCAAAATTTGGTGTTTCATTTGTGACAGATGCAGTACTTGCCATCGTCATGTTTATGATTGCAAACTTTATTTATGCTTATAAACAGGGAATTTTGGCAAATCCGCTTCTTTATGTGGGAATTTTTACAGCTGGAATTGCAATTTCACTTTTCTGCATCATTATGATTTATTTTCTGCTGATTATTCCGCTTTATTTTTTTCCTGTTTTACGCAAAAAGCAGATTTTGTCTGGCCTTTCAGTTTTTCTTTTGATAGTTTTCTGCTTTTTTTATGGATTTTTTTCTTCGGTAACAGGTTCTTCTTTCAGTTCAGGTGATTATGAAAAAATGGCTTCTCCAATTGTGAGTTTAAGTCAGACAGTTTCCGAGAAAATTCCAGTTTTGAATTTTATTGCTGATGCGATAAACGGAAAAATAATTCCAATTCTAGTTCTTCTTATTATTTCAGCAGTTATTTTATTTGTTTTTGTTCCGCTTTTGGGACGACTTTATGTCAAAACATTGAATGGTTTTTCTGAAACCAAAACAAAGAAAGTTTCTTCTCAAAAAATGAAATTTGCAATGCAAAAAGATTTACAGTCAAATAATGTAGTAAAATCTTTGTTTTTGCGTGATATCAGAACAGTTTTGCGCGAACCATCTTTTTTTGTGAACGGTCCGCTTATGGTGTTTTTGTTTCCTTTTCTTTTGCTTTTTGGAACTTTTTTCGGATTATTTTCAGCAATGGAAAACATCAGTCAGGAACTTCCGCAGTTAATTTCTGAAATCAAAACAAAATTTGCAGTTTTAGATGTCAATTTGATTCGTTATTATTTAAGTCTTGGCGGAGCAATTTTTGTTGTGTTCATTGGAAATATATCTTCCATCGCCATAACTTCGTTTTCCAGAGACGGAAAATCGCTTTTTGACTTAAAAGCAATGCCGATTAGCAGCGAACAGATTGTGAAAGTAAAACTTTATCATGCAATTTTGTATATTCTGATTACAGATGTCATTACTCTGCTGGTAATCCTGTGTGCATATTTTTTACTTGGCATGCCGTTCAGTTTTTCAATACTGTTTTCTTCTATTATATATATGTTTTTGATAAGCATGGCGAGTTCGCTTGTGATTATTGTGATTGATATGTTTGTAGATACGGCAAATCCAAAACTTTTGTGGGAAAATCCTGTTGCAGCGTTTAAACAAAATCTGAATACTCTTGCCGGAATGTTGCTTGATTTTTTTGTGATTGCAGTAATGTTTGCTCTAGGATTTTTCATTCTGCCAAAAAATCAACTTGGGCTTGTGATACTAACTGTGCTTTTTGTAATAATTGCGGCTCCGCTCGGCAGTCAATATTTTAAGTATGCGCAAAAGAGAATTCCACAGATGTAGAAAATATAAAATAAAAAATCGAGTTTTTATTATGGGAGGTGTGATAAAAATTTCATCCGTGTAATTTTTATCACACAAGTTTATTTTGTGCGTTGCGCTTCATAAAATTGGATTTTGCGCCTCCTGCGCAATCTCTATCGCAAAGTTTTTTATGGAAGACTTTTTGCTTCACAAATAAAAATAAAATAAGGAAATACATTGAAAAATAATTTTTTTAAAAAGATATATGGTATAGTGTTGATTTTTTTTGCCGTTTCATCATTTCTTTTTGCAAGAAAAAATGATTATTTCAAGAAAAATCAACTTTTTGCAGTTAAAACAGAATATTTTGAAATAATCTATCCAGAAAAATGCAGAAAATCGGCTGAAATCCTTTATGAAAATGCTGATAAAATCTACATAGAAGTTGCAGGTCAATATGGATTTACACCTTCATTTTCCATGCCGGTTGTCCTTACTCCGGCAGTGGATTCATTTAACGCTTTCTGGACATCTGCACCTTATAATCATATTGTCATTTATGACACTTCATTTTCCATTTCAAGCGATTTAGCTGTTTTTTCAGAAACTTTAATTCAAACATTTCGTCATGAGTTGACTCATGCTGTAACATATAATATGAAATCTCCTTTTTGGAATTTTATTTCAGGAATTTTTGGAGATTGCATTACCCCTGCGTCACTTTGGATTTCCTCAGGAATGGCAGAAGGAGCAACTGTTACAAGCGAAAGTGCTGGAGGTGAAGGAAGATTAAATGATGAGTTTGCAAAACATATGGTCAAGCAGGCAAAAATAGAAAACAATTTTCCTTCATATTATGATGTAATGGGTGCAAGAGATAAATATCCATCTGGTTCGTTTTATTATTTCAACGGTGCTTTTCATCAGTGGCTTCAGCAGAAATTCGGCATGGAAAAATATGCAGAGTTCTGGTATAAACTGGTAAATCTAAAAGCTCTTACAGTTGGAATCGCTTTCAAACAGGTTTACGGTATAAAACTAAAAGATGCATGGAAAGAATTTGAAAAATCTTATCCTGTTCCAGAAATAACTTCAAATCCTTTAGAAACAGGACTTGTTCAGGATTTTTTTAATTCACAAAATGATGATTTTTCCAGACAGAATAAAACAGGTTCATACATTTCTTCTCTCACACAATCTCAAGATGCAATAGCATGGCTTGATAATTATGGTGGACGAGTTTTTTATGTTTCTAAACCTGCTTTACAAAATGAGGAAAATAAACTCCAGAACAATTTGCATGAAAATCAGCAGAAACAATATGAAAAACTGGAGGGAAATACAGAAGGCAATAAATCAGAATTAGAAAAAAATGACATTATAAAACCTGAAATGCTTTTTCAAATGAAAAATGCCCAGCAAATCAGTTTGTCCGACGATGGCAGATTTATAACAGTGTCATATTTATCTGAAAATTCAAATGGTGAAAGAGCACGGACAAAAATCTATGATATTAAAAAGAAAAAATTTTTTACAGTAAAAACAAAAAGTATCAAAGAAAGTGCGATTATACAAAATCAAGATAAATATTTTCTTGTTTCTGCAAAATATACTTCGCCTGTGAATTCTATTTATATAGAAGAAATAGCATTTAATTCATTAGATGAAATCAAAAGCACAGATTTTTTTACACAAATAGAATTACCATTGAATGTGAGTATTTCAGATTTTATTCAGACTAAAGATGGAGAATTTGCGTTTATCCAAAAAAACAGGCTGGATTATTCGATAGTGACATATTCATTCACAAAAAACGAATTTGTACAATATCCGTTGCCTGAAGAAAAAATGAAAATCCGCTCACTTTCTTATAATCAAAAAGAAAATGCGTTTTATTTTAGCTGGACTTCTCCAGGAACAATGCCTCGTTTGGGACAGTTCAAGCCAAATGAAAAAAGATTTGCATTTAGTGGTACTTTTGAAGACATATCTGGTGGTATTTTCAATCCAGTTTCCTTTGGCAAAGAAACGGTTTTTATCGGACAGTTTTATCAGTTTTCCAGAATTATGAAAATTCCTTCAATTAAAGACTATTTCGAAGCAACTGGAACAACACAATTATATTGCAAAAATGATACAGTTCTGTCACTAAATCATGCAGATGATAAAAACATTCTTCAGCTTGAAAAGAAAGATTTTGAAAATCAGCAAAATAATATGACATTTGCATCGCAAAAAGACAATGACCATCCCACACAAAATTTTCCTGAAAAAAAGTTCAATCCGATAAAATATTATTTGCAGGGAATTTTTATTCCATTTACAAGTTTTGTTTCCGACAATTTTGGATGCAATGCAGGTTTAACAGAAATATCAGGATATTTTGCAGGGCTTACATTTATAACAGCAAATCCATGGACAGACGGTTCTACAAGTTTGTACACATCAACATTGGGTTGGGATATTCTTAACAATAGTTTTGGAATAGAGCTAATCGGACAGGAATCCACAATTTCAAAACTTTTACAGATGAATTGGGACATAAAAACCGAATTTGATAGTACTGGCTGGAAAAATAGTTCGGCTTTGCTTAATTTTCAGACAAATTTTGATATTGGAAACAACAGTTCATTGGCGTTCGCAAATCAAACAGGAGCAAAAATAGGACGGCAGAATAATCTTCAAGATTATTTAGATTCCGAAACACAAAAAATCTACAGATTAGTATATTCTGCAAATAAAAAATTTTATTCCCTTTCAGACGCTTTTTCTGCAACATTTTCTTCCATTAGAAAAGCAGGTTCGGGGCGTTACGAAAAAAAAGGAGTTGCGTACACACTTGGAATAGGATACCGATATGACAGCGATTTAAGTCAGTCTCCTCTCGAATATGTCAACGCAATCCAAATCAAACAAGATTTAGAACTTTATATTCCTCATTTGATGCCTTACAGTTCTGTTTATGGAAAAACAACAAATTTTCCGTCAAAACTTGCCTTCTCACTTTTTCCGATTGAGCCAGATTATTTAAGCAAAACAAATTACACAGATTTCGGCAAATCATTTTTCGACACAAAACTCGAAGTGATACTGTTTGCTTCAGAAATACAAAAGGCAATTCCAATTTTACAGGCAGTTTACATGAATGACTTTGCCATTTCTGCAGGATACCGAGCTTCATTAGCTACAGGAAAAAAGAGCACACTTTCAAATCTCGAAGATTATGCAACTTTTGGCAGTACAGTCAAACAGATTTTTCAAGGTGAATGTTACTGGCTGGATTCAGTTTTTGTAAAAGCTTCGTGGTCAGTTACACCAAACCTTGGAGGACTCGCAAGATCAAGTGCAAAAACAACATTATACGTGCAGTCAGGCTTTTTATTGCGCCAGCCTTTTCTCCAAAAAAATACAATTCCATTCGTATTCGACATAGGATTTTCTTCAAATTTTTAGCAGAATTTAGTTAGTCAGTCGCCTTCCGCCACTCCGCTGTCGCTCCGGTCTTTCAGACCCGACAAGTCGGTGGCTCCACGCTCGGTGCGCTGTGCAGTTTAAAACCTTGCGCCGAATATAGTCAACTGGCGAACTGGCTTGTGCTGAAAGTTATCACGCCAATGAGAATTCAGTTCGCACGAGCAACGAGTTTTTTTTTACACAACACTAAAAACTCTCAAAACAAGGTCTGTCCCCTTTTTTTATTAGGTCTGTCCCTCTTTTTACCTCTTTTTTATACAAGGTCGTATCCCAATTTACTAAAACAGGCATAAAACAGGAACAGACATGAATTAAATCAAGGTCGTAAAAAAAAGGGGACAGACCTAAATTGATGCTTAAAAAATTTGCAAGCAAGTTAACCGCTGGATTTTTAAGTCTGCTGGTGCAAGTTTTGTAATATCAGGCAATTAAAAGACGTAAATCCTTCCTGCAAAATTTTTTTCTTTATGTCTTCATGGATGTCATCAAAATAACAGGCAAACATTTCTATGCCAAGCATTATATCATAACCATTATCAATTTGTTTTATAAGTATATTAATGGTAGCAAGTTCCCCCTGTTCTTTTATGCAGTATTGTGTAAATACCTTCAAATATGAAAAATCAGCAGCATCGATAAAATTACAAACATCTATATTTTCAAGAACATGGTAATAAAGTTCAATATCTGTAAAACCGCAGTTTTTAAGATTTAAATAAGTAAAAAGTCTTGTCGGCCGCTGAATAAAAAGACTTTTTATTTTTGTAGTATCGGAAATTTTCATCTCCTGAAAGATTTTTTTTAAAACGTCAGAATCTTTTCGATCACATTCAAAATCAGGAAATCTCAATTCAAAATCATCGTGAGAAAAAATTGTACAAACACAGGTTCAAACGGAAACATTGTAAGTCTTAAAAATTCCTTAAAGTAATAGACCTTTGGTTTCTGCTGATAATGCATAAAAAGTTTTTCACAAGGAATATTTGTAAAAAGCTGAACAAGATAAAGAAATTTTTCAAAACAATATTCTTTGAGATTTTTTGTAATATACATTTTTTCAAAATAATCCACTCTCATTAGTGCCTTCAAATAAAGCTCAAACTGTCCCTTTAATTTATCAAAGGAAAAAGTTTCTGTTATTCCTCCTTTGAATGATTCAAATATTCCGTTTGCAATGTCAAAGAAAATAAATTCTTTTTCCGGCGCATTAGAATTTTCAACTGAGATTTTAAAAATCAGTTTGTCTTCATCTGTATCAACCTTGAGAGCAGGAGAAGTTTCATCGTTATTTATATTCATTAAATTCTTCCATCTTTTTTTGCCATTCAAGAGATTTTTCTTGGTTCATAATTGGCGAAACAGGATTTTCACATTTGTAGAGGCAAGAAAGCCACGAAGCAACCAATTTAAGATTTTCGTATACAAACGCTTTTTCGTCTTCGTTCAAAGTTTTATCATCTTTTAAAGAAATAAATTGAAGAAGATATTTTTCTCCGTCAAGATAATCCTGTGCTTCCGGCGGATTCATTATCATTTCAGATTCATCTTCTTCATCACGGTTATAGAAAACATAACAATGAAAAAAAGCATGTAATCCCCGAACAAGATATGCACGCAGGCTTCCAAGTTCAATAGCTTTTTCAAGATAAAAATTTGATTTTTTCCAGTCTTGAGCAATAACAACATGATTCTGACTGTCATCGTTTGTTGCAATTCCTTCGTTAAAAATCACTCCAAGAAAAAGATTTGCGGCAAGACTATCCTTTTGGGCATGTTGCTCAAGAAAAGTCATATTTTCATTTACATTTTCTGCTTCATCTTCGCCGCAAATCCAACTAAAAAGAAAGTTTACCCCATTTATGCTCATAAAAGCCTTCTATAAAAACTTCGCGTTAGCGATTGTGCAGGAGGCGCAAAATCCAAGTTTATGAAGTGCAACGCACGCAATAAACTTGAGTGATAAAAACTACACGGATGTAATTTTTATCACACCTCCTGCTATAAAAAATAAGATTATTCATTTACTTCCGTAATCTTTACGGCAAAATGTTCCTTAAAATCATAAACTTGAAGAAAGTATCAACTTTCGAAAGTTTATGATTCGTCCGTGCCAAGCGGACAGTCAAATGAAAGAGTTTGGTAAGAAACTCGAAGTTTATTCAAATGGCGCAATATCAGCCATTTGAATAATACGTAGGTTTTGGATAGTTGGTTTTGAACAGGTTGACTTCTGAATTAATTTTTTTAGATTTACTTCGAGATTTATTGAAAATGAATCAAAATAAAGCGAAATCGCTGGTTGTCTGATAATTATTGAATTGGATGCCTGTTTCAGACGAACTTCAATCTATGAAAAGTAGAAATTTTCAATAAATTTTATGTTTTTCTTTATTTTAACTTCCTCTTTTTGTAAAGGTATGGACATTTAAATAATAGAGATTTTTTTCTCTTGAGTTTGAATACTCAAAATTATTGAAATCTTAAGCTATGGAGGTGCTTATGAAAAGAAAATTATTTATTGGAGTTTTATGTATTTTTTTTGTGTGTTTTGCGTGCAAAAATGTAACTAATGAAGAAAATTTAGGAGAACTTGAACAAGAAACTGAAACAAGTATAGAAAAAAATGATGATAATGATAAAAAGGATATTGTTGCAGGCGAAGAAAAAAAAGATGATGAAAATGAAACTCAAACTTATGATGTTGTAAATGTTTCTATAAAATTGAATTTTGAACAGAATGATATTGATTTTGAGATTGAAAAAAAAGGGACCCAATTAAGTTTAACTTGTAAAGATTCATATGAAGATTATGAATGGTACATGGGCACAAATCTTCTTTCCAATATCGATAAATGTAGGATTGATTTTAACGGATATGAAAAGAATGTTTATCCAATAGTTCTTTTTGCAAGAAAGAATGAGATTGTTTATTCAAGTGTTTATTATGTGAATTTTTCAGGAACAAAATTTGTAGAACAAAGCAGCAGAACTGTTTTTCCAGAGATGTCAGACAGTTATATCAGAAATATTCATCTTGAAATTGCTGATTTGAATTCAGATGAATTGATTTCTAAAGATTTTGAAAATTATGATGATTACAAAGCTGAAATTCTGGAATTGAATAAAGCTTCGTATAAGGTTTCTGTTTCTGCACAAATTGGAAACAGGAATTTCTACGGATGTGATGATATTATTGTTGATGATAATCAGTCTGAATACACAATTCAAATGAATCTTATTTCATTTGAAACTAATGTTTCAAAAAATGGATCGTTGAATATTTCTGCATATTTTATGACAAACAACAAGATATCTGATGCATATTATTCTTTGTATCAAAAAAAAGATGAAAAATTTGAACTTTATTCTATGGATAAAGTAAACGGCGGTAATCTTATTTTTTTTGATGGTGAAAACGAGTATGCTGGTTTTAAAGGAATTCAGTTTTCTCTGAATGATATTGCTTCTGGTGATTATTGGCTTAGAATAGATGGAAGCACAATTGATGGTAAGAAAAAGTGCTATCAATTTGAATATATTTATATAGAAGAAAATCAAAAATCAGAGAAAGTGATTGAAATTTGTGATTTTTTTGATATGTATAATATTTCGTATGATTTTGACGGTGGATTTTTTACAGGAGAAAATCTGATTACTCAATATTCATCTTTTGATTCTTTATCTTTTCCTGATAAAGAAAAAATGATAAAGCCAGGTTATGAGTTTGCTGGTTGGTTTTTTGATAAAGAATTGACAGAAAAAGCAGTAAACTTTTATGAAGCAGGAACTTTTTCATCTTCTTTGAATCTTTATGCAGGGTGGAAAAAACTTGAGAATTATTTAGAAGAAGAGAATGAAATTAGTTTGAAGAACAGTAAAATTCAGGTAGCGGAGGAAAATAAAACTTTCAAAATAAGTTTTCCTCTGGAAAATAATATTGCACAGGAAATAAAAAATAATTCAGATTTACTTACTGTCAAGCTTTATGATAAAAAAAATATTCTGATTGGATTTACAATACAAAATATGAGCTTTGATGAAGGAAAAGTTTCTTTTGAAATAATATGTGATTTGAAAAAAAGTGAATATTATTTAGTTGAAATAAACGTTTACAACCCAGTTGTTCTTAAAAATGGATTTGAAATAAACAAAAAAATCTTTTTTGATAAACAGTTAATCAAAAAAAAATGATTTTTTGTCGATTTTTGTCATTGACTTTTTTTTAATCTTTGTGTAAACTTTTAAAACTATTGTAATTTTTGAGTGGGAAATTGTTTATATAAGGAAGGATAAAGAAATGTCTAGAATGTGTGATGTTTGTGGAAAAGGCGTTATGTCTGGAAATAAAGTAAGTAAATCTTATAACCATACACGCAGAACTTGGAGACCAAATCTTCATACTGTAAAAGCAACTCTTCCTAACGGAGCAGTAAAAACTATAAAAGTTTGTTCAAGTTGTTTGAGCAGCGGCTTTGTTTCTAAAAAAGTAAGAGTTCCTAAAACAGCAGAAACTGCACAGAACTAATTAATTACGTTATTTCTGATGAACCCCATAGCTTAAGACTATGGGGATTTTTTTTTAACATTCAATAATCTGACGGTCAAATGCGGGCAAAATACTTTTTGCAGTCTGCAATCCCGGGAAAGAAGGTGCGTTTTGTTCTATGTATTCTATAATCTGGTCGTGGGATTCTTTATGTGTAATATGTGTAAACCAAATGTGATCTGCCTGAATTTTTGAACTTGCTTCAAGAGCCTGCAAAAAATTGAAGTGGGTGGAATGTTCTTTTATCATCAGACCGTCGATAATCAGATGTTCAAGGTGACCGCAATTATCGTGAATTAATTTTATGGATTCATCGCTGATATAATTGCAGTCTGTGAGATAAGCAATCGATTTTTTCATATTATTTGTTTCTGTGAAAAGCCAGCCGGTTGTGGGCAGATGTCCGTGCATCATCGGAATTGGTGTGATTTGGGTTTTACCGATGAAAAAAGAATCTTCTGCAATGTTGATTTGAACTTTTGCACATCCTCCGCCTTCTTTTACAGGCATGAAAAAATACCCGAAACGATGTGAAATATCTTCTGCACATGTTTTGTTTGTGTATATTGGTAGAGGAGGGGCTTTGTAACGTTCCAGACTTTGCGGATCTTTTGGTTCGCGGAACATAGAGCAGCTGAAAATGCGCAAATCATCTATTCCGTGCAAATGGTCAGCGTGACTGTGAGTGAGAAGAACCGCATCTATTTTTTTCACATTATTTTCCAGACACTGAAGCCGGAATTCCGGACCTATATCTACCAAAATGAATTTATTGTCATTTGTTTGAATGTAGACAGAACTTCTGTAACGTTTATTTCGTGAATCATTTGATTTACACACTGGGCAGTCACACGCAATGACTGGCACCCCTTGACTTGTACCTGTTCCTAAGAAAGTTAATTTCATGACTTTATTATAGAAGAAAATGATATTAAAATCAATTTTATTATGATAAATCAAGGTCTGTCCCTGCTTTTCTGCAAGGTCTGTCCCCATTTTAATCCCATCAAAAAAGGCTGATAAAAAAAGGGACAGACCTCAGTTTTCCAGAAAATTTTCATTATTGACAAGGATAACGTACGTTAGCTATAATGTTTGAACTTCTTTATTTGGGATGGTAAATCTGGTTTCAAATCTGAATATGAAAAAAAATCAGATTTGCAATTTTTTTTAGTACACTTTTTTGTTGTTAAAGTGTTATATTAATTGATAGAATTTAAGAAATTAACTTTGGGGTATTATTTTTAATTCTATTTGCCATAGTTGGCAGAATTTTTATTTTTGGAGTTTGTGATGGCTGTTGTAAGTTTAAATGATCTGCACAAAAGTTATCCTTTGGGGAAAGAGAGTGTTGAAGCTGTAAAAGGTGTTTCATTTGAAATTGAAAAAGGCGAATTTGCTGCGATTTCTGGTCCTTCAGGTTCTGGAAAATCTACTATATTAAATATGATTGGTTTGATTGACCTTCCAAGTGCTGGTTCGATTGTTATCGATGGAACTGATGTTTATGAAGGTGTAAATCTTTCTGATGCTGAAGTGGAAAATAACCGCTGGTCATCTTCTGGTGGTGATAAGAAAAAGAAAAAGCGCACTGTCCTTCCTGCAAAACTTGATAAAAGAATTACTGGGCTTAGAAGGTCGCATTTGGGATTTATTTTTCAGACGTTCAATTTGATTCCTGTTTTGAATGTTTATGAAAATATTGAATTTCCGCTTTTGCTTGAATCAAAAGACAAAAATTCAAAAAGTCCTGTTGACGATTTTACAAAATCTCAGAAAGAAGAATGGATTAATTTTTTGATTGAAAAAGTTGGTTTGACTGACTGGAAAAATCATAAAGCCACGGAACTTTCTGGTGGTCAGCGTCAGAGGGTTGCAATTGCACGTGCGCTTGTTACGAAAGCTCCTGTTATTTTGGCTGATGAACCTACTGCCAATCTTGATTCTCAGAATTCTATGCAGATTTTGAGTTTGATGAAATCTTTGAACAAAGATGCAGATTTGCAGACGACATTTATTTTTTCAACTCATGATTCCAGAATTGTTGATATGTGTGACCATGTTGTTCATATCCTTGATGGAAAAATCATAAATAATGAATATAAAACTGGTTCTGATGTTTACAAAATTTAATCATGTTTAAGTTCGAGTTTTTTGAGTTTAAAGCGTGGCAAGGATTGTAAGGGTGCCGAAGGCAGCCACTGGACTGAGCGAAGCGAGGGAAGCGGCTGGAGCGATAGCGGAACCCTGAAAAGCCTGATTTTGCGAAGCAAAAGCCACCCAAAATAAAATAATGATTTTACTGGAGAAATATGAAAGCTATTATTAATCTGGCTATAAAAAATTTAAGGGAACATAAATCTAAAACTATTATTATTTCTCTGTTTTTGATTTTTGGTATAGCCATTGTTATTATGGGAAATTCTTTTTTGGAATCCATAAATCGAGGATTGGAAAAAGATTTCCGTCAGAATTATACTGGTGATATTGCAATCGCTGCAAAAGAGCCTAAAGGTGTGCGCGTTGATATTTTTGGGGTGAACAGTGTTTCTACTTCTGGTGAAGTTCCTCAAATTGATGCAATTTTGGATTTGGATAAGGTGGAAAAGATTGTTGCGGAAGAAACTGAAATTTCTAAAAGAACTAAGTTGATTTCTGCTCAAGTAATTGTGGCAAAAGGTCTTGAAGTGGATATGGATTCTATTATGGATCGTGATGATCTGACTTTTGATGATTTGCCTATTTCCATGCTTTTTGCTGGTGAAGATGATACGTACTGGCAGACTTTCCCTAGTGTTCATTTTGTGGAAGGAGGTTTTCCTGCCCCGAATACAAACGAGGTTATGATTGATACTCGTGTTCAGCGTGCGTTTAAAGGGCTTTACCGCGAAGATTTGAATGTTGGTGACACCATTTTGATGGCGGGAACAAACATGTCTACTATTCGTGAGGCTAAAGTTGTGGGAATTTTTGATCCTCCGAACGAAAATTCGGCTATGTTCCAGATTATTTACTGTAACCCAAGTCTTGCACGTTCATTTGCAGATTTGACTTATGGTTCAAATTTCATGCAGGAACTTCCTGATTCTGTAGATTTGGCAATTTCTGACGCCAGCGAAGAAGATTTGTTTGGTTCTGATGATGATTTTTTTGGAATAGAGGAAGATGACAGTTTCCTTGCTTCTGATTCAAGTGTTTCTGGAAATTATGATGATATTCTTGGTGATACAACTTTACGTGATAAACTTAATCAAACTGATGATGGAGCATGGCAATTCATCTTGACAAAAGTTGAACATCCTTCAAAAACAAATCAAATAATTGCAAAATTGAATGCTCGTTTTGCTCAGGAAGGTTTGAATGTGCGTGCAATAGGCTGGAAAGATGCTGCTTATTCTTATTCGGGAACGGTTGAAGGAATCGGATTTATTTTCAATCTGCTGATTATAATTCTTGCTGTAGTTGTGTTTATCATCATTATGAATACAATGACTGTTTCCGTAATTGAGCGAACTGGTGAGATTGGAACTATGCGTGCAATTGGTGCTGAGAAAAAATTTGTAAAGCGTCTTTTTTACACTGAAGCTGTGTTTTTGACTATGGTTTCTGCTATAATCGGCATTTTGCTTTCGTTTATCTGCATGGCAATTTTTAATTCCCTGAATATCACAATTACAAACAGTATTGCCAAAATGATTTTGGGCGGCGGACTTTTGCATTTCAGTCCAACATTAAAAATCATTCTTGTGACAGTTTTGATAGCATTGTTTGGAAGTATTATCAGCAATAAATATCCTGTTTCTTATGCTTTGAAGATTACTCCTTTAAAAGCTTTGAGCAAAGGTTCAGAATAAAAAGTGGGAGATAAGAAGTATGAATAAGATTTTAAAATTATCTTTACGTAATCTTACACGGCAAAAAAGAAGAAATGCTATTTTGGCGATTGCAATTGCCTTTGGCTTTTTTGTTGTTACAACAATAGATGGATTGACAACTGGAATGGTTGGAAATCTCGAAGAAATGATTATCCAGATGGCTGGTGGAACTGTTCTGGTTGCAGGTTTTGAAAAAGAAGAAGCTGTGGACGGTCAGAAAGCAAAATATGCGAATATTATCCGTGATAAAAAATTTGTACGTGAATTGGTGGAAAAAAGCGACATCCGCTACAAATATTTGTCTTGTTTTACGCAGTCTAGCGGTCAGTTTATGTTTAATGGAAAAAAAGCCATTTCAAATGTTTATGGCCGTGATTTTGCCGAGCCGGAATTTTTGAAGTCATTCAGATTTGTGGAAGGCGGCGGAAAATTGCTTGAACGAGAGGATGCCCTCATCATCAGTGATTCTATGGCAGAAAGCCTGAATTTGCAGGTTGGTGACCAGCTTGTTTATACATGTTCTACAATTTATGGACAGAATAATGTGGCAGATTTTACAGTTTGCGGAATTATCAAATCAAACAGTTTTGTAAACTCCATGCAGACTTATGTTCACATTGAAACTTTGAACAGGATTGTGGGAATTCCTGAAGGCGGTTATTCTTATCTGTCGCTTTACTTGAAAAATAAAAAAGATCAGCATAAAGTTGCTTTGCAGCTTGAAGAAATGATTATAGAAAATGGTTCACTTTGTACAACTCATCAGGAAGCTTACAGAATTAGTCCAAAAAATGTTGACAGGGGAATTGATAAGCAGATTACTGATGAACAATACACTTGGGTTGGAACAAAATATGCGGTAGAAACTGTGGACGATGCAATTCCAGCTTTAAAGTCTGTGATGAATATAGTTCATACAGTTACAACATCTATTCTTATAGTAATTCTTCTGATTGTTATGATTGGAGTTTCGAATACTTACCGCATGGTTTTGTATGAACGCATTCGTGAAATTGGAACAATGAGAGCTTTAGGAATGAACGGAAAAGATACAGGTCGTGTTTTCACTTATGAAGCAACTATTTTGTGTCTGTTGGGTGCTGTTTTAGGATTGATTGTTTCATTAATCGTTATGGCGATAATTCATACAATTCCAATTTCAAATGAAAGTTTGCAGTTTTTCCTTGAAAAAGGGCATTTTTCGTTCTCGTTATCTGCTGGAACAATAATTTTGCAGTATATACTTTTGATGCTGCTCACAGCGCTTGCCGTTCATGGTAGTTCAAAAAAAGCGGCTTCGTTAAGTCCGGCTGAAGCACTTAGAACTGTTAAATAGTGAATTTTTTAGCTGGAAGGAGATTTTGTAGTTTTAAACCGTGGCAAGGATTGTAAGGGCTGGCGAAGCCAGTTCCGAAGCGTAGCGAAGGAATGGAGGCGCTTTGACGCCGGAACCCTGAAAAGCCTGTTTTTTGCGAAGCAAAAAGCCACCCAAAAATTTAAAAAAATCTAAATTTTATATTTGTCCTGATTGATATTTTTTTTGATTAATGAATTGATATATTTTTTTGAGGTTGTTTTATGAAAAAAATTATTTTGACTTTTTTGTTATGTGCTGCAGTTTTTGCATCTGGTTTTGCACAGGTGTCGGAAGATATTGCAGATAAAGCTTTTAAAATTATGGAAAATACAGAAGACATTCTTGCATATCATGGAGATTATTCTGCAACTATGTCGCTTGTAATCGATAAACCTGGAAAACCACGAGAAAATCTTCAGTACAAAATATTCCAGCGAACGGATGATAAACTTATGACACTTGTTCAACTTTTTCCAGAAGCTGATAAAGGTGTAGGTTATCTTCGTGATAATGAAAATATCTGGTCGTATGATCCAATCAGCCGAAAGTTTTCGCATACTTCCATAAAAGAAGCGCTAGGTGATTCTGATGTAAAACTTGATGATGTTGACCAGGCAAAAACAAAATGGCGTGAGAATTATGAAGTTACTGCATACGAAGAAGGTACTCTTGGAAAATTTGCAGTTGATATTATAACTTTAACAGCAAAGACTACAGATCCTGCTTATGCTAAATCAAAATATTACATCAGAAAAGATATACCGCTTTTGCTGAAGGAAGAAGATTTTTCTGGTTCTGACCGTTTGATGAGAACTATTTTGTTGCCAAAATATGCAAAAGTTCCAGCAGGTTATGTTGCAACTCAGGCTATTATGCGTGATGAACTGAACAAAGGTGAACAGACTCAGCAGGTTATTTCTGATTTGACTTTCGATAAACTTCCTGACCGAATTTTTACAAAAGCTTATCTTGAAGGTTTGAATTAATCAAAATTATAGTGCAGGTAAAATAATGAAAAAAATTTTTGTGACAGCAATTTTTTTGACTTTTTGTTTTGTTTCTATTTCAGCTCAAAGTGATGATTTTTCAGATGAGGATTTTTTCTCTTCTGATGATTCTCTTTTTTCAGATGATGTTTTTTCAGAAGATTCACTTTTTGCAGATGGAGATGGAATTGATGAAGTAAATGAAGTTTCAGCGAAAACCGATTTAAGCAAAGGAATTCTTTTTGAAGATGGTTCGATAAAAATTGGTGGAAATTTTACTACTTCGCTTGAAACAAAAACAGTTTTATATTCTGAAGAGGATAAATCGTTTGGTGAAAATCTGAAAGATTCTGTTTTGACACCAACCGCAAATGCAAATCTTATTGTGGATGCAAGACCAACTCAGAGTTTGAGGATGTATACAAAGTTTGGTATCCAGTATCCTTATACTGTGAAAGGAAATCTTCAGAACAAAAATTTTTTTGACCAAGCTGTAACGCTCGATACGCAGGTTACAATAAGTGATTGGTTTAGTTTAAAGGAACTTTTTACAGATTTTTCAATTGCCGATACTGCTTTTTTCAGATTTGGTCTTCATACTGTTACTTGGGGAACTGGATATTTTTTCAGTCCTGTATCTGACTTGATAAATACATCATCGATTGACCCTGAGAATACTTCAGCTCAAGTTGATGGTAGTTTAAATCTGCGCACGCAAATTGTTTTGCCGAATACTCAGAATTGTCTTTGGTTTTACGTGATTCCATCAACAGATTTTATTGCAGGAACAACAGCGGATACTTATCTTCGTGATACAGCACTTGCGGCAAAAGCAGATTTAGTTTTTGGAAATTGGGAATTTGGCATCGGTGGTTTTTATAAATATCAGAATGCTCCAAAAGCTATGCTTACGGCTTCTGGAAGTTTGAAAAATGTTTCGGTTTTTGGTGAGTTTGTTTATCGTTACGGTGCTGATTCAGAATGGTCAACTAAAAAAGATGATTGGAGTGATAAAACAAATATTTTCCAGGCAACAGTCGGACTAAGTCGTTATTGGAAAAATCCTGCAATCACTTTGGCTGCGCAATACTATTATGACGGAAACAACAAGGATATGGTTCACCAGTATTTGACTTATGGTCACAATATTGCTGCTCTTGTGAATTTTGGTAAAATTCTTGGAAATACAGATTTTTCGGCAAGCATTTTTGGAATGGTAAATTTTGGAAAAGAAGATTTACCCCCGATGATTAGCGCAATTCTTCCACAGACTTATGCCAGCCTTATCAATACGATGACACTTTCAGCGATGATTAATTATTCGCCATTATCAACAATAAAAATTGGAATGGGACCTTACATCACCTGGAAAAGTTTTGATAATAATCCTACAGTCAGCTTGAAAATTTCAGCAAGTTTGGGTGGCGGAAAATTCTAAAAAAAGCTGTCTCTGGAAATTTTATTCACTTGAATTTCCGGGACAGCCTTTCTTAAATAATTTTTATTTCAATTCTTAAAAAACGGAATTATAGGGAAATCTTCAGAGCTTTGCAGGAATGAGGTTCAAGCACAAATTCGCTGCAGTTTCCTAAATCTTTTCGTTCCCACAAATCACGAATGTTATCTTGCTTACCAACTTTCAGATTAAGTTTTACAGTCTGCACTTCATCACTAAGATTAAAAATGCATTCGTAGTAAGATTTTTGGTCTGGACATTCGTTTATCCAAATCACGATATTTTCGTTGCAGCTTGAAGAAGCCTGATATGCTTGCATAGGATTTTTATTCATCGCAAGAATTTCTTCATTTGTCAAAAGACTCAGGCTAAAATCATCGAGTTGAGGCAAATCAGTTCCAATCATCAATGGGGCTCGGAAAATGCTCCAGAGAGTCATCATTGTGTGGCTTTCCTCTGGTGTGAATTTGCACTTCCAGCCTTTATTTTCAGGATTGTTCAAGTCGCCCCAGCCATAGCCAAGCACATTCATAGGAAGCATATCGCAGTCAGGCCAGTTTCCTTCTCCAGAATGAGATTGCCAGACTTCGCAGCGTTCGAACATAGCTTTTAGCAATTTCCAATCATCCCAAAAATCATCAGTTATGCGCCACATATTCGCAAAATTTTTGTAATGATGAGCTTTTTCAATAACAGCAGGTCCTGGAGAAAGAGAAAGAACCATCTGGCGCCCACAATTTTCAATCGCATTTGCAATCATTTCTATTTCTTTTTCTGCAGAATAAGGATTTTGAGGATACATATTAGTATTGCAAATGTCATCGACCTTTACAAAATCAACACCCCACTGAGCATAAAGTTCAAAACAGGAATTATAGTAGTCCTGACCATATTCATCAGATTTCACGCCGTACATATCAGGATTCCAGCGGCTGATAGAATAAGGATTTGCGACCATATCTGCAGTAATTTTTGCACCATCGTGAGTTTTGATTGGAAGATGTTCGTGTGCGGCAAAACGAGGAATTCCACGCATAATGTGAATTCCAAATTTAAGTCCCAAAGAGTGAATGAAATCGGCAAGAGGTTTAAACCCAAGACCTCCGGCACTCGAAGGAAATCTGTTTTCAGCAGGAATTTGCCGTGAAAATTCATCAATACAAAAACGGCTAAACGGAATGTACTGAACTCCGCTTGTATTTTGTTTTCCGGCATCAGGGTCAGACCATTGAATATCAATTACAACATATTCCCAGCCAAATTTTTTCAGATTTTTTGCCATGTATTCAGCATTTTTGCGAACCTGAGCTTCATTTACCGTTGTGTTATAATAATCATAACTGTTCCAACCCATAGGAGGGAATGGAGCAACATCATTTTTGTTGTAACAAGACATTTTCAACCTCACGCTGATATTCTGCTGTTTTTCTCACCGACAATTCTTGCTATTCCACAAGGAATTCCACTATTCTGAAAAATTATTTTTTGAAAATAACAAAATCGTTCATGCGGAAAGCAAAAGTCGAATCAAAATTAGTGCGTTTTCCAGATTCACTGAGAACTGGTAATTCAAAATGGAAAATCAGTTTTTCGTAACCAGGAGCACTTATTTCAATAGAAAAATGAAAGATCTTCTTTTCACCGACTTTTTTAGCAGGAACAGATTTTACCCAGAAAGAAAAAGAACCTTTCGTAGCATCAACAGTTTCATAAGGATTAGACCATGTCGAATCTACCATCTGAGCAGTTTCACCTTCAAATTTCAAAAGAACAGATGCATTTGAAACAGGTTCAAAAGTTGCTCCATCAAAAATTCTTCCAGTAAAACTGTTGAAATTAAAATAAGGTTGAACATTTTTCGGAGCGTCATTATCAGAAGAATCTAAATGATAAGGCCTTTTTGTAGAACTAACGGTGCGCATACCTTCCATAGCCAAAGATTCTACATCTGCCTGCAACTGAGTGTTGTCTAAATCTATTGCAGCGTGAGTAGCACCTCTCCCTGAAACCACATACTTTGGAGGAATGCGATTTAAAACAAAACTAACAGTGTCCAAACGGCAATTTTCACAGTCACAAGAAAGCCATTCAACTTTTTCTTCTTTTGCATTTTCATAAAGCTTGTCAACTTTTTGCTTTACAATTTCTTCCATTAAATTATGAACATTCATAAATTATATTATACGTCAGAATTTCCGAAACTTCAATGAAAAAAATGATATAGTTTTTCTTTTTTATAAGATTTTGGGTGTTCCCCTCCGCAGCTACGCCGCTACGGGTCGGCGCTTAACATCATCAACTTAAGCCCACTATTTAAAAATTTCAAAATATAATAAAATTCC
>SAMEA3663026__coassemble_443_pt1 | contig 23394 bp, 23 predicted proteins | sample SAMEA3663026__metabat2_high_PE_017 | metagenome-assembled genome bin SAMEA3663026 (sample SAMEA3663026) | pig gut metagenome | biome: pig gut; feature: pig-associated habitat; material: faeces | place: France | collected 2012
TTTAAGATGCGCGGTGAGTGGCTGGAATAACTTAGGCTAGAATTGACGGATACCTATAAAAAGAGTGTCGTCAGTTACAAATTCGCGGTTTGCGTCCATAAAAGTGCACCAGTGATTTTTCAAATTATTATAATTTCCCTTGTGACGCTCATAAAGAACATAAAAATCGCTCAGGTTTTCAATAGTAATTTTTTTACAACATTCTTCGTAGGTTTCCAGTTTGTTTTGCTTACCATAAAAAAAAGCGTGCTTTTTAGAAATATCAGGAATATCTTTTCGGAACTGAGCCGGTGTTTTTTCAAAATGATCCCGAAAAAGCGTAGCATAATTTGATGATGAATAGCCGAATTCACCGCCAATTTCCGTAATGCTTCGTCCCTTTTCCACTTTAAGCCGCCAAGCACTTTGCTCAATTTTCATACGTTTTATAAACCCGTAAATACTTTCACCAGTTTCAGTCTTGAAAATCCTTGAAAGATAATATTTTGAATAGCCAGCGTATTCAGAAATTTCATCAACAGAAAGATCTTTTTCGATGTGAGAAAAAATATAATCAATCGCTTTGTTTACAATCTGATTTTCTATCATTTTTGAAATTAATCTTATTAATTATACCGAAAAAAAAATGAATGTAAAATAGCAGAACAAAAATAAACCATTAAAACAGGGACAGACCTTGATTATTTTTGATAATTATTTGAAGGGGAAAGCCTTCCCCTGTCTCCAGCCCTTCGGTCTTCCGCCACCCCTTCTGCGGGGGACACCCCCGCAACGCCCAACATCATCAACTTAAGACCTAAAAAGATGGTTTGAGATTGCAAGCATATTTGTTTGCCTTGTTAAACTGTCTTTTTTTGGATTTTGATTTTCTGACGGGCAGCGTATACTTCTCAATCTCAATCTGGAGATTTCTTAATTTCCTTGTTCTCAGATTTATATTTTCTTCAAGCATAAGTTCAAGAAGTTCATTTTTGAATATTCCAATTGCTATATTCTGGTTTATTCTCTGTGGATATTTATATTTATCTGCTTTTTTCTGTATTTTTTCTTCAGCCGAATGCCTGACATCTTCCATCATGTTATACACAAAAACCTGTGCCAGAAAATCCTGTTCAACATATATGCTTGCCATTCCGGTCACGCTTTCAAATTTCATTTTGTTCTTCAATGTATGATATGCTTCCTCAATTTTCCATCTGAAAAAATATGCTTCGACAATTTCTTTATCAGTTATCTGTTCAGAGAGACTTGTTAATACTGCAAACTCTTCACCTGTTGGAGTCCTATCAACAACAAGTCTTGTAGATATACCTTCTTTTGCTTCAGCAATCTGATAAAGTTCTTTATTTGATTTCATAAGATTCCTAAGACGATCTTTTGTATGTTCTATTTCAATACAGCCGCCCTTTCCTCCAAGTTTCTCCCTTTCTTTTTTGAAAATATTGGAAGGAATACGGATTATATAGGCTATCTTATGATTATCAAGATAGTTCAGAAGTTCTATCGAAGGGTAGCCTCTGTCAAAGACTATAAGAATTTTCTGTTGTAAACCAATTCGTTCTATCGATTTTATATTTTCTTCTGCAGCTTTCAGTTCGCTCTTATTTACATTGCATATCTGAAGATCTAGAAAGAAATCATTTAGCACATCAAAAAGTCCGCTTAACAATGCTCGTGCAGGTCCTCTGCAGCTTGCATTACCCTGAGTTCCATAGTATTCCCGGTTTTCTTCTGAATTTGGAATTTCAGCTTTACTTCCATCAATTGCAAGTACAAGATATTCATTCCAGAGTTTTACTTCATTTTTTGATTCATAGAAGTTCTTCATGTAGTAGTCATTTCTTAATCTGAAAACTTCAGGATTTAAATTTTGCCGTGCTTTCAGCCATGCCTGCTTACTTACGCTATCTTTATCTGCTATTTGTGCATAATTTCTTATTTCTATTGCTGCTGTAAGTCCTTTTCGTACCATGATACTTGTCATTATATCATATACACTCATTTTTCGAACCCTTACAAAAACATTTTTTTTGTTCCCTCTGGCAGCTGCTTCCAGTTCTTTTGATTTTTCATATCTTAAATCTTTTTCAAATCTGCTTATATATTTTCCACCCATGAGAACATTCTAATGTATTTTGAATTTTTTAAATAGAGGGTTTCTTAAGTTGATGATGTTGCGCAAAGCCCCCGATAAATTTCACTAAAACAACAGCATCAACAAAATCAAATATCATCAATTATGAAGTCCAAAAGAAGCATTAAAAAGTATTGAAAGTAAACTTTGTGTAAATTATTAGTTTTATCCCCATCAGAATCTTCCTAAAACAATCACCATTATTATAATCTGCAGACAATGCAATGCTTGATCTACCGACCATGTAATTCTGTCATAATGCGTTTTAAAAATATCGATAACATAATGAACAATTGTATTGAACACAAACACTGCAATCCAATACCACCAGAATTCATTTTCAAAACCAAATCTTGAGTAGCCATAAATTGCCAACGGTATCATAGAGATAAAACACCATTCAAAAGCATGAGCAATTAAACACGGAATCCAGCCGTTAGTATCAGCTTTTTCATTTTTATCTTCAATATTTTTAAATTTAGATTGCCACCATTTTTTCGTCCTCTGCTCCTTTAAGCAACCTTGAATGTGATATACTTCCATCAGATTACAAAAATAGCAGGCAATAAATAATAAAATAAAACGCAAAACCATAAATAAACCTCCATATTATTTCAAAACCAGCAGAATTCTGTTTATCTTAACCACATTATATCATTTCTTTCTTTTTATGACACCTAAAAATTTCATCTAAAAATGTTCAACAATCCTCTGATCCATATTAAAAACAACCTTCCATGCATTTTTATCCTTTTTCCAAGTAGTAGTAATATGAAATTTTCCAGCCAAATCACTATTTTTTTCATCATTCACTTCCAGATTGATTACATAATGAACCTGAACTGAATTATTATCTTGATGAACAATTTCAAAATCCACAATATTATAACATTTACAATCAAAAACAGCTATAATTTCAGCATATTCACTTCCAGAACATCTATAACCGCCGCAAACCATCACAGCTTCTTTTGAAACAACATTCAAAAAATCTTCCTTATTCCTATTCTTTGCAGCTTCCCACATTTTCTTTTCTAAAATTAAAATATCATCTTTATTCATATACACTCCCTTAATAACATCTCCCTTAAAAAATCTCTTTTAAACATCGCTTTAGCAGTGACGAAAGAATACGCCAAATCCAAGTTTATGAAGTACAGCGCACAAAATAAACTTGCATGATAAAAATTATACAGACAACAAGGGACAGACCTTGCCATCCTTTCCCTATCCAAAAATCAAAAAGACTATCAAAAAAAATGTCAGAAAACTTGACAAAAAAAGTCAAAACAACTCATCCAGCAGAATATAATACCTGTACTTGTCGTAATCCATCTCAATTCCCAGTTCATCTAACAACATTTGATTGGTAAAATCAAAATACTTCTTTCCGCCGTTGTAAAAACCCACAGAATTGTGATTCAAACTTCTTAGCACTATCGCAATATCCTGCCATCTGTCAGCAGGCCCCATTTTTCCCAAATCAATAAAACCGCTAATCCTATGATTCTGAACAAAAACATTTGGCAAACAAAAATCACCATGAGTAAAAACAATATCTTCTTCGGGACGATTTGCCTCCAGCCAGCCCAATAATTCTTCAGGATTTCTAAATCCCCCTTCACCAAAAGTTTCAGGTTCAACATTTTCCAAATCCACAAGATTATGTTCCACATTCCATCTGGCCTGTTTCAAACGCTCATCCAGCCTGCTTGTTCGAATCGGACATTCCGATACATCAACTTTCCATAACATTTTTAACCCCTCTGCCACACATCTGATTAACATTTTTGGATTATTCAAATATTCCTCATCGCACAACATTTTTCCATGAATTCGTGACATCAGCGTAAATGCCGTTCCATCTTCAACACAATAAACAGGAATCTCAGGAACCAGAATCTGACCATCCAGCCATTCCACAATATCCCTTTCATTTTTTGTTTCCTCAGATTCAGCCTGAACCTTCAAAACATAATCAGGATAAATCAACACTTCAGAACCAGACATACCCACATTATTAGAAAATGAAGATTGATTTCCGACAATTTCCAAAATTTTATCCGGTATTTTTTTAATCATCCTGCCTCCACAAATTTTCCACTCTTCCGCATATTTTACATCAGTTTATCCTTTTCGAAAATCAATAAAATCAAGGTCTGTCCCCTTTTTATACCCTTTTTAAAAATATGGGCGTGCCCCTTCGGGTCGCTATGTTCAGTGTTCCGCTATCGCTCCAGCCTCCTCACTACGCTTCACTACGTTCCGCTTCGTTGCGGTGGCCGCTTCGCGCACTTCACAGCGCTCACGCAGTTTTACCACAAAACAAGGTCTGTCCTTGTCACGTGCGGAAAAATCACACTTCAATGCAAATTCAATTTGCACGTAGCTCGAATTTCCACACCTTAACATCAGGATACAATTCAAAAACTTTTTGCATAGCCACAAATTTAATTCCCTGATTCTGATATTTCGGAAGCACAAAAATTGAACTGATATAAAAACAACCTTCTTCAGAGGCTGAAATTTTTCGCTCCACATTGACAGCGCCAACTCTGGCTCCGTCCATCACTATAAAATAATATTTCCCATTCTCCTGAACCACCCTAGTCTTCACTCTTTCTATCGGCTCAATTGCAGAAGCACCTTCATCATGATATTTTTCATACAAAGGCAAAAAACTTTGAACCTGCATATCATACAGCTGCTCAATTTCATCCTCGCGAATTTCTTCAAGTTTCACACGATTCATCATCTCAGTCACCCCGACATCTTGAAGATTAAATCTCTTCTTAATCATAAGTGCAACCTCTGCAGGCTCCAAATTTGTATTATCAATCTTCATATAATTTTCAAAAGGAATTTCCCCTTCCCTACTGACAAGCCGATGTTTTGTTTCCTCACGAAGCATACGGTCTTCTGAAATCACAATATTCCTCTTGGAAGCCTTATTTTTCAAACGATTTTCTGTTTTATTTCTTTCAATTCTAACTTCCCTATCCGCAACAAGCTCTACATAATAAACCGTTCCGCCAGTCGCCTCAAATTTCTCTGCAACAGATTTGATATAATCCCAGTCCGACTGCATATCAAAAGCCCACATAAAAGTAAAAATCAGTCCAGAATAATCAGTTTTCAAAAAAGCATCAAAAATATCTTCGCGAAGCTTTTTGATAACAGCTCCGTCAAACTTTCCAAAAATTTCAATAATAGGCTCAATCATCTGATGATTATGAAACAACCTGTAATCAGTAATTTTCATCAGTTCCTGCCCTACAGTCATCTTACCTACTGCTCCACTTCCTATTAGAACTATAAGATTCATCTTTTATCACTTCCTTTTCATAAAATAATGATTATTCAATTTCTTTTGTCGTAATCCTAACATCTGAACTGGGATTTTTTATCGCTATCTGAAATTCATCCTCATAGATAATATCACCTGGAACATCCTCACATTCTGACATATACAACTGTATTTCGTATTTTTTTGCCATTTCACGATAAAATGTCATCTCTGCATAAATACGCTTTCCAATCGCTGTAAATATACCTCTTGGTTGTTGCGTAATATAGGCAATGTCAGCAGTATGGACTCTAAAGTACCTCATTATTATCCTCATTTCTATTTTTTCTGCAAAATCCAAATCAGGTTACTTTTATATTTTGCTGCGGACATAGGCTCACTTAAATCTTCCTTGTCGCCGAGATAACCTCTGTAAATGTCAAGAATTTCATATCCGCAAAGCTCCGCTAAAAGAAAAATTTCAGAACGATAAGTTTGCCTCATCAAAAGCGGTCTGATACGTTCCCCAATAATATTTCCATCCTTATCATATTCTACAAATTTCCAATTACCATGCATTTGTTGTAGAAATGGAGTATAGGAAATAGCATTATAGATTTTTTCTTTATTTCCATTAGTATTTATATATTCAAGTCTAAACGAATAATCATCAGACGATGTATTCATCTGCTCCGCTTGAACAACAGGACTTGGATCAAAAGTATTGAATGTCAGTATTCCGCCAGGAAGCAGCCTTTCTCTGATATTCAACAAAGCCTCCCTTTGCAGTTTTGATGAAGGCAAATGCATAAATCCACTTCTTGCAATGATAGCCAAAGAATACTTTCTTCCCGAATCAAACTTTGTCATATCAGAAGGATAAATGTTTAAATCAAGATTCTTAGCTTTAGCTTTAGAAGCTGCCACTTTGCACATTTCTTCCGAAAGATCCGTACCATCAATTTCAATACCTCGCTCAGCCAGATACAAAAGCACAGCTCCGGTTCCGCAGGCAATATCCACCACACCGCCTCCGCCATACTTCTTAGCCAATCCAAAATAAAACTTCTGAAACCCCTCATGAGCATCAAATTCGGAATACATCGCTTCTAAATATCTGTCATAGTTTTCAGCCACATCTTTGTAATCATGTAAATCCATTATTACTCCCGTAAAAAACACCGCGTTAGCGCAACACATTTATGTGTATCGCAGGAGGCGCACATCCCGTAAAACTCCACATCATTGGTAGCACATACATATCGTGGTAGCGCAATCCACAGTCCAATCAAGAAGATAGCAAGGTCTGTCCCTGACTCGTGTTAAAAAAAACAGCACCAATCCAAGCTTAATTCTCACGAGCCTCGATTTTTTTTTACGCTTCGCTAAAAGAATCATAAAAGCAGAAGTTTAAAATCAAGGTCTGTCCCCTTTTATCAAAAACTTTCTATAATATTGCAGCACTTGTCAGCGCAAGCCACAATCCAGACAAGGACACACAGTTCATGCAGGGACAGACCTCACTTTTTCAGACAGAGACAGACCTCTCTTATAACCTCGCTTTTTTTATACCTCAAAATCAAGACAAGCACGACTAATCGTGAACGGTCTTACTTTTCCATCAGCAACGGCTACATGCTCAGGGTGCTTTGCATAATTCTTGAGATCGTCTTCAGATTCAAAAGTAGAATCCAACATCAAATCCGCATTAGAAGAAGAAAGACGACCGCTGGTAATAACTTTAATGTCCACAAGACCAGGAATCTTCCCTTTCAAATTTTCAAGACCTTCTTTAATTCCAGCTTTAACAGATTCTTTTTCAGAATCATCCATTTCTTTTAAAGTCCATAAAATAATATGCTTTACCATTTTATCACACTCCTTAAAAAATTTCGCGTTAGTGGAAAGCCATGGATGGCAAGAATCCACTGTTTTTTTTCAAAATCAAATTACACAACACCCAGATTTACGTTCTTCTGGATGAGCAACCTCAAACCCACAATTAGCTTCCATATTTAATTCACGAAGCTCTTTTACCCCATCAATGTAAAGCTGATAATCAATCCCAGCAGATTCGTAACCACACCCCACATCAAAATCATCTCCCAGCGATTCCTTCACAATCTGCTCACGCTGCTCTCTAGTTGTATCCTTAATCAAAATGCTTTTCATACAAACCATCCTCATCACCCTTTTCAGAACGCAAATCTTCCAATTTTTTTAACACAGAAGGTGCATTTTTCGTAATCTTTTTGACAGTAAAATCTTCAAGCTTATTATCACAAGTATCCATCTGCCCACTGGAACGCTCCAAAAGAGTAACAATCCCTTCCAGCTGCTTAATCGTATCTTTGATTTCCGCAATCGCCTTATTATGATTTGCCCTCGCCTTTTCAAAAGACCCCGATAAACCTTTTTTAAACGCCTCCAGATTTTCCTCAAAATTCGTCAAATCCCTTTCCTGCTCCCTCATAACCTTGAGTTCACGTTTTGCATCAATCGTCTTCAAAGCCGAAGTTCTCAAAATCTGAATAATCGGAATAAAAAACTGCGGACGAATTACAAACCCCTTCGGTACCACATGCGAAATATCAACAATACCATCATTATACAAATCATTGTCTTCCTCAAGCGTACTCACCAGAATTGCAAATTCACATTTCTTCTTATTTCTGTCAGAATCCAACTTTTTAAAGAAATCTTCATTCTTGTGCTTCGTTTTCGTGTCCTCATCCTGATTTTTCATTTCAAACATAATCGAAAGCACTTCAATTCCATCAGGAGTAGTTTCACGATAAATAAAATCTCCTTTCGAACCTTCACTAGCATCATTATCTTTCCCAAAAGTAGCATTCGGAAATAAAGGTCTCACCCTGTCAAACGAAATAGAACAATGCTGCTCCAAATTTTCCCCAATCATCTTAGTCGACTGCTTTTTACGAAAATCCTTAATCTGCTGAATCTGTTCATCTTTCAGCTTGATTTCCGTTTCAAAACCAGACTTAAGATTCGAAATCTGCAGTTCATGCTCCTTGTTAGCCATCACAAGCTCATTTTCAAGCTTCAAAACCTTCGTCTGCTCATCTTGCACAGCAGTCTTCACCGCAAATTCCTTTTCCTTTACCAAAGCCTCATACTTAGCCTTCAGCGAAGCAATATTTTTTTCAGATTCAGCAATTTTTAAAGTAAACTCCGCATCCTTTTTAGTCGCAAGTTCATTCAACTTCGAAATCTGTTCCTTTTCGGCCGCCTTAATCTTTTCCAAACAGCCAGCAATTTCCGCCTTATAATCCGCCTCCTTTTTGGCAAACAATTCCTTTTCCCTCGCAACAGCCGTTTCAATCTCAGAATCCTTCTGTTTAGCCAACATCAAAGCCTGCTTATTCATCTCTTTTTCAAATTCTTCATTACGAATCTTATTTGCAATTTCATCATAAACATTCTGTTCCAAAGTAATAGAAGTCCCACATTTTGGACACGTAATCTGCATCTTCAACCTCCAAAAAATCAGAAAAATACAAAAACAATCATACCACAGCCACAAAATTTTTTACAGTTCAAAAAACACATCCCACCTTTCTTTCTCGCCTTTCTTCTCTTCTGTTTTCTTCTACGCTGCGCACTATTTTTTTTTGGAATTTAATGAATACTTTGTTTATTTCAGCAACAGAACCAAGTTCTTCTCTTTGCTTTTGTTCATAAATTCCCTCAATTACCAAAGCTTTATTAAATTATATAAAAATGCATTCTTATACAGTTTTGTTTTTCCGATTTTTTCTTCAACTAAAATACCAGCTTCTACAAGTTCATGAAGATATTTACTTGAAGTATTTCTGGAAATATCGAGTTTTTCGCACAAATATTCATTCTTTGTATAGAAATCATAAAATAGATGTTCAACTAATTCCTGAGAATGAATTTTTGGACAGCGTTCTTTAATTATTGAAGAAGCATTATTCATAATTTCCATAAATGAATTAATAAACTCAAAAGTAAACTCTGACATTTCATAAATTCCCTGAATCATAAAAAGCAGATAATCTTTTATGTTATTAATATTTTCCTGTGTTGCATTCAAAACTTCATAATATCTTGCACGATTCTGGTTAATATATTTACTTAAATACAAAATCGGAATATCTAGTTTTTTTGTAAGAGTAAGATAAAGAATATTAAGCATACGACCTGTTCTACCATTACCATCATAAAACGGATGAATAGATTCAAACTGAAAATGAATAACTGCCATTTTTAAAATAGCATCAGTATCTTCCAATTCTGATATATTTATGTATTTTTCAAGATTAGAAAGATAATCACTGATTTCTTCGTAATTCTTCGTAATTCTGAGGAGGAGTATGAAGGATTTCGCCAGTTTTTGTATTCATTATAACTGTACCCGGAAGTTTTCTTAAATCTCCTGCTTCTGGTTCTACGATGTGATGAATTTCGATTATGTGATTTGTAGAAATAAAACCGTTGTGTTTTACAAGTTCAAAACCTCGAAGCATAGCCTGACGATAATTCAAAACTTCTTTTGATGCAGGATTTGTTTTTGCATAACTCATTTCCTTAAAGATTTCATCAAAAGTTGTAATGTACTTCAGTTGCAACCTTTTGCTTGGCACTGTCAATGAGGCTTTTTATATCTGAGAAAAGTTCATTTTTGATTTGCAATTCTTTTGACATTTATTCTCCTCTCTGCAACTCAGCCATGATTTCCTTAAACTGTTTTTCAAGTTCATTTATTGAAGCAAGGATTTCTTTTGTAGGGCGATATTCTTTTTTTTCGATTTTTGTCTGATGATATTTGTTGAAACTGAAAACATATTCATTATCAACAATTTCTTGCTTATCAACCAAAAAGGATTTATCAAATTTTGTTCGGTTTGCTTCATCTGCAAGATTATTCCATCGACAGATTATATCTGGAATGTCGTCAGATTCAATTTTGTCACGTTTTTGGTCTAGACTATAACCGTCATTTTCCATGTTATACATCCAGACTTTATCAGTACCACCAGTATTTGTTTTTGTAAATATCAGAATTCCTGTTTGCACTCCAGAATATGGATAAAAAACTCCACCTGGCATAAAAATAATACCTTCAAGTTTCTGCTCTTCTACCAATGTTTTTCGGAGTCTAGTATATGCTTTGTCGTTTGTATTATTTAAAACCCCAACAGGAATAATACTTACACATCTTCCTCCGATTTTTAAAAGACGAAGAAAGAGACTTAAAAAGAGGAGCTCTGTTTTCTTTGTTCCACCGCTAATCTGATTCAGAGATTTTGCAACGGTGCTTGGGTCAAGACTTCCACTAAAAGGAGGATTCGCCAAAATAAGAGAATATTTTTCTTTATCTTCGTAATCTTCACCCAATGAGTTATTATAATCAATTTTTGGATTATCAACTCCATGCAAAGTCATATTCATACAACCAATACGAAGCATATCTGTATCGGTATCAAACCCTGTAAACATATCATTATGAAAATGTTTATTATTTTCTTTTTTTGTAAGTTCAGCTTTGTAATGTTCTTGAATATATTTTGCACTTTCACTTAAAAAACCTGCAGTACCCATTGCAGGGTCAATGATTGTATCTTGTAAAGTAGGTTTTGCAAGTTCCACCATCATATCGATAATATGACGAGGTGTTCTAAATTGTCCGTTATCACCAGAAGTTGCCATTTTGCTCAAAAGATATTCATAGCAATCTCCCATCATATCAGTTTTGTTAAAACCTAAATCTGGATCGCTTAAAACCTCAATCATTTTTCCTAAGATATATGGATTAGAAATAGAAAATTCTGCTTTTTCCATGTACTAAAAACACTCCATCTAAGGTCTGCATAAGAACAATTTATTTTGTCTTCTTCATCGATGTAAAAACCATCTTTGAGAAGAAGATCATAATCTTCATAAAAAACTTCGCGTTAGTTTATGTTACTATAACTCTACCCTGCTCCACTTTATATTTCAGACTGAAGAATATTTTTTTGCAAAATGTTCAAAATATTTTTTTATTATTTCTAAAATTTCATCTTTTCTTTCTGGTTCCCTGTCGCAAGTTTGAATCAATAAAGAAACGGGATAAACAAATTCAATCGCAAGCATTTTTGCATCAGATTTCTGAATTACATTTTTATCCATCATTTTTTGAAAAATATTACAGTACAAATCAGAAATACTCTCACAAATATGATTTGAAGCAATCTTAGCAATTTTTTTGTTCCTAAACTGTTCCAAAGTCAAAAGTTTTCTTGTTTTTTTTATTGATTCATCATTGATAGTAAAATTAATCTGTTCAAAAGCAATAGTCACCAATTCTTCCATAGAATTAGGAATTTTTACAGCATTTTTTTCAAAACCAAAATTCTCACTATAATAATCTTCAATATGAGAAATCAAAATATCCAGAATCTCTTCTTTTCCTTTAAAATGCTTATAAATGGAAGGACCTTTCAAACCACATTTTTCGCCAATCAAATCAACACCCACACCATCATAGCCTTTTTCTGAAAATAGATTCAAAGCAGAATCCAAAATTCTTTCTCTTGTAGTTTTTTTATTTACCATAAATATCACCAGCAATTTAAAGGTTTTTGTATCATAAAAACACAGCGTTATCACAACACATTTTTTTTAGAAAAATACAACCGCTAACAATTATAAATCTTCAAAGAATAAAAATGTACCCACGCACAGCACAAATTCAACAACAAACAATTTACCAAATTTTCTATAAATAAAAAAGACAATATTTTTTGCAACTTTTTCATAAAAAAAACAATATCAGAACCTGCTCCACTTTATATTTTTCATTCTCATAATGTTTAAAAATTTATACAGTTAACTGCTCCAGTTTATATTTACAATAATATTCTTTCTACAAAAATAAAAATATTCCCACTCACCTTGCTCCACTTTGTATTTATCTATTAGAAATATTCACAAAACCTGCTCCACTTTATATTTATTTTATAGAAAATAGTTAACTTTTTTATACACTTTTTATTCTGTCTACCTATTTCAATATCCTAAATTTATTACAGAATAATGTGCTCCAGTTTATATTTCCACACTGCTCCACTTTCTATTTACAAAACTCCCTTCTCTGCTCCAGTTTATATTTCAAAAAATATTTTCGTCCTCAATGCTCCAGTTTGTATTTATCATTCACATCTTCACCAATAACCTGCTCCACTTTATATTTACTCCAAATAAAATGAGGTCTGTCCTTTTTTTATATGTCCCTGTTTTGTAAGTCCCAGTCTCGTAAACAATCACTTCCACGCCAATACAAAAAAACTGTTCCACAAGTAACTAACATTTTAGGTGTGTCCCTTTTTTTCAGTGAGTGCCGTTAGACACGAACAAATCCGTTTGTTAAAAAAAACAGGGGTACACCTAACATCATTTTTATTTTCCACCTCACACTGATACGCACAAATCAAGGTCGTTCCCCTATTTAACACAAAAATACTCAAAAGAGAGCTCTGTCCCTGTTTTGTAGGTTCTTGTCTCGTACACAAACACTTCCACGCCAATATAAAAAATCTGTTCCACAAGTAACTAACATTTTAGGTCTATCCCTTTTTTTTCAGTGAGTGCCGTTAGGCACGAACAAATCCGCTTGTCAAACACACACACACAAATTAAGGTCGTACCCCCTCTTAAAAAAAGGTAAAAAAAGGGACACACCTCATTTTCATTTCCCAACTCAAATTATTTCCCAGAATTTTCCTTCCGATTAGTCTGTAATTACATTTTTCTTCTTTTACAGTATTTTGTTATTACTTACTTCTTCTTTTAAATAATTAGTATATACACTATAACAAAAAAAACACACGCCCTCCCAAACGCTCATATCTTCATTCTGACAGCTTCTCTTATTCGTCAATGAAATATGTCAAAAACTTAAAAATCTCCTCTCAAAACGAATATTTAAGCGTGTTACATTTGTATTTACATTGTTAATACTTTTGTATATTTTTAGTATTCTGTTTGTTATTACATTTGTATTTTTTATTATCATTTTGTAATTGACACGTAATAACATTCGTATTATAATATTTTATGGTGGGTAGGGGACTGATTTTGTCTCCTTGAAAATAATTTTTTTTATAATTGGAGATAAAATGAAAACTATAACTTTCGCAATCCAAAAAGGCGGCACAGGAAAAACTTCTGTTTCAGTTTCTGTTGCCGGAGACCTTGCACTCGCAGGTAAAAAAACACTTTTAATCGATGCTGACCCTCAGGGCAACTCATCAGGCTGGATTTATCCAGAAGTAGAATATGAATTTGCAGATGTCCTTTTGGGAAAAGCAACTTTAGATCAGGCAATATGCAAAACTCATGTAGAAAATCTTTACATTCTTCCGACAGCCGGAATTGGTGGAAGTCTTCGTGATTTTTCACAGACAGCAACTGGCGACAAAATTTTTTATGTCAGAAACATTCTTGATGAAATTGAAAAAATGGGGTTCGAATTTACTATCATTGACACTTCACCAGCTTTCAACCTGCTTGAAAAAATGTGCCTTGTTGCAAGTAATGAAGCAATCGCAGTTCTACAGCTTGACATTTTCAGTACTGACGGACTTGTAACTTTTGCAGATTCATTAAATACACTCAAAAAAAACATGCGCATTCAGGAACCTCTTTTTAATAAACTGATTTTAAATTCCAAAGATGACAGACTTCAACAGCAATCACAGCTTTTGGCACAATTTGAAGAAAACAAAAACTTCACATTGTTTATGCTTCCAGTTGACCAAGCTTTCAAAAAAGCACAAGGCTCTCAAATCCTCGTTCAGGAACTTTACGGAACAAAACAAATCACTTTGGATGCAATCAATAAAATCTCAAAAGCGATAATCGAAGAAAAATAATCATCAAACTTGAAAAAATAAATTTTCAATCATTTTGACTTTTTACGGGAGAAAATAAATGGCAGTATCACAAAAGAAAAAACCTTCCGCTCCAGATATTTCTGCAAATCTGCGATATTTGAATGGCACACCAGAAAATCCACAGGAAGAGAACAATCAAATACAAACTGGAGCATCTATCCAAAATATCGAACAATCTCAACAAAATCAAAATATTCAGAAAAAAACAGCAATAAAAGATACTCAAATCATTTTCCGTACTACAGAAGAAAACAAAAATCAGTTAAAAGGATTTTTTGCAACTTACGGAATCACACTTTCAAAAGGCATTCAGCTTGCATGTTTTTATCTAGAACAACAAATCAAAAATGGCAATGTAGAAATTAACGCTGCAGGTTTAATCACAAAAAATAACAGGTAGGGGAGATGGAAAATATTATTAACAATGAGGAACTTTTTGGTAAAAGTACTTTAGATGAAATGACGAACGAAAATCTTCCAGCTCTTATTGAAGACGATCCTGAAAAACGTCTGAGAAGTTTTCTTTCCAGTCCTTTCATCTCAGCTTCTTTGCCGTTAAAAGATGTAAACAAAAACATTTTTAAACGAAAATACAACAACATTTCGCTCAGTCTTGCAAGTACAGCTGACAAAGTGCCATTTGGAAAATATGGTCGCCTTTTGCTTACAATTCTGACAACTCATGCGGTTGTGGAAAAACCAAATGCTGATGATGGAAGTGTTATGGTTCAATATAATTCTATTCGTCATCTTCTCAAAGAAATGCAGCTTTCTGCAGGCAGAAGCAATGAAATCAAAGAACAGCTTGAATATTTTTCAAAATCTACATTCGTTTTTGAAGAAAAACGCACATCTATCGTCCAAAAATCGCTTTTTAAAGATCTTCTTGAAGCAGATGAACAATTAAAAGCTGATAAAGTTCAGGCTACGCTTGTTTCTACAGGTATTATTCCTTTTATGGAAGGTATGCAGTATCTTGAATTAAAGGAAGATGGAAAAGAAGGCAAGCAATATTGTATTTCCATGAAATTATCCCCAGCTTTTGTAAAGTTTTCTCGTAAACATTCGGTTCCAATCAATTATTCAGTTTACAAAAAAATTACAAGTGCAGTAGGAAAAGATATTTATGCTTGGCTGACATACCGGAATAACAGCTTAAAACCAGGAGATTCAGTTTTTATTCCAAGTAATTCTCTTGTAGAACAGTTTATGCCTGTTAAAGAAAAAAGTCATGAAAATCAGGAAAGAACAAATTACAATTACATACTGGAGCAGATAAGAATTATTAAAGAAAAATATTATCCTGAACTAAATGTTGCAATTAATAAAGATGGTGATGGAGTTACTTTGTATCATTCTATACCACAAATTCTTTCAAAAGATTCAAGATATGTTTTAGTAACAGCAAGTATGTAGCAAAATTTATGTGATTTATCCACATTTTTCTTTTACTACTACTTGTTTAAATTTATTTGTTATTTCTATTTGTTAATATAGAAGATAATTATGTTTTGGAGCAGGTAAAAATATAGTTTGGAGCAGATACTCTGTATAATTTTGCTCTATTTTGTGATTATACCAGGATTTAGAGGCAGCTATTTATTAAATCAAATAAATACAGTCTGGAGCGGAAAAAAGCAACTTATCCACAGTTTTATGTGGATAAACAAATACAAACTGGAGCAGATATTATAAAGAAAGTGCAAAAAAAGGGGAAAGACCTAAAAAATCAAATAAAAACGCTTTTTAATGAGAAAAAAACATGATTTTTTGATTGCATAAATAAAGATACTGCTCCAGTTTATATTTATTATATAGAAGAAAATTGAAATTATTTGAAAATCTAAGTTCTACTTGCTCCATTTTGTATTTATTTTTATTCTTCTAGTTTTTTTTATGAAAATTTGACGATAATTTGATTGTCAAGAGATTTCTATTATGTTAAACTTTTTATGACTAATGTTTCTGATTTTATGTTTAGTATTTTTAATATTAAGTATGAACAGTCAGGTTTTAATTTCGATTTGTTTTTTTACTGCATGCGATGAAAATTGATATTAAAATTGGTTAGTTTTTGGAGGGTTCTGTATGAAAAAAAGGCTTTTATTTCTTGTAATTTTCTCATTTTTATTTTTTTCTTGTGGTGTAAATAATTTAAATGATGCTTCTGTTTGTGTTTCATTGTCAGAAAATACAGTAAAAAAACTTTGTAGAGAAGTTGGTGCTTCTTCTGAAAATCTGTCCGTTGAATGTGTTTTAAAACAAGACGGTTTAGATGATATTACTAAAACTTCTGCAGTAATCGATAATAAAGCTCAGTTTGAATTTTCTAATATTCCAATTGATTCTGAAATTAAAATTTTTGCAACTGTTAATTTCAATAAGGCTTTAAATAATAAATATATTGAAAAATATGAAGGTTCTTCTGAAAAATATACTGTAGTTGATGGGGAAAATAAAGTTTCCATCAAACTTTCTCCAGTATACAAAGAAGGGGATGCAAATATTTCGATTCAAGAAAATAAAAATGAAATTTTGATTAATGCATATTATATTACTTCTGATGAAGTAAAAAATACGCTAAAAGATGAAAGTGAATTAAAAATCAATGATTTTCAGAAAATCCTTATTGAAGCTAAGCTTCGAAAAGAAACTCTAAATGAGGGTGAAAAAATAATTTTTATTTTCAATGGTATAGATTTTGAAGCAGATGAAGATGGAAAATTAGTTATATTGAAACAAAATGAATTTCCTCTTCGACCTACTAATTATGTAGTTGCAAAATTGGTAGATGAAAAAGATAATGTGATTTGTTCAAAGTCATTTTGTTTTAAATTATTTTAATAATTTACCCTTCAAAAGAAATAGTAAAAGTACTACCTTTTCCTTCTTGTGAAGAAAGGGTAACTTTTGCATTGTGATATTTTGCTCCGTGTTTTACAATACTTAAACCTAATCCTGTTCCACCAGACTCTTTTGAACGGCTTTTGTCTATTCTGTAAAATCTTTCGAAAATACGTTCTTGTTCATTCTTTGGAATTCCAATTCCTGTATCGCTGACGCTTAAAACTACTGTAGATTTTGTTCTTGAAGATGGATTTTCTGATTTTTTTTCTATTTTAACAATTACTTTTCCGTCATTTTTATTATATTTTATGGCATTTTCTACGAGATTGTAAATCATTTCAAAAATTACAGAACGAACTCCATTTATAAAATTAGGATTTTCTGCTTCGAAGTCGATATGAACATTCTTTTTTTCTGCAACAGGGAGTAGGGTAGTGATGATTTCTTTGGAAAGTTCAGTAAGATTGATTTCTTCTTTTTCTTGGGAAATTGATTTTTCATCAAGTTTTGAAAGCTTGATAATATCATTTACAAGGCTAATCATTCTTTGTGTTTCTTCGTAGATTGTATTAGCAAAATCCTTTGTAGTTTGTTCATCAGTTCCACCATTTTTCAAAATTTCTGCAAATCCGCTTATACTTGTAAGTGGAGTTTTTAATTCGTGACTGACATTTGCACTGAACTGTTGACGTAATTCTTCACGTTGTGCTTTTTCAAAGTTTTCTTCTGCAATTCTGTGTGTAAAAGGTTTGAGTTCCTGATAAACATTTGTGTCTTCTGGATTTTCAAGATCGATTTTATCTAACGGTTCTACAATTTTCTTTGAAATAAATTTTGCAATTACAGCACAAATTATTATTGCAATCACAAACATAACTAAAAGTGACTGGCTCATTCCCAAAACTAGTACGGCTACTGAATGTTGATTGCACGAAATACGCAGAATATCCTGATTTGAAAGCTGTTTTGCAAAATAAAGAGTTTTTTCCGTCATTGTGGAAGAAAATCTGGAAACTTTTGCTTGTTTGTTCTGCAATGCACCAAGAATTTCTTCCCGAGTGAAATGGTTTTCAAGGTTTTGAATATCAACTTTGTTATCAAAAAAAACTTCGCCATTTTTGTGAATAAGTGTGATTCTGTTTTTTGTATCAAAATTCATGATTTCATCATATTGATGATTTAAGATAAAATCTTCTATAAAAGTAGCTTCATTTTCCAGTTCATTGAAAATCTGCTGCTCAAAATAATTATAAAGATTTGAAATGAACATAATGGCACACAAAAAATAAACTAAAGAACCAAGTAAAAATGTGCTTTTGAAAATAGTAAAAGTTAGTGATTTTTCTTTTGTTTTTTGATTTTTTTCTAAAGACATTTATAACCAACTCCTCTGACTGTTTCAATGATATTTCCGCCTTCACCAAGTTTTTGTCTCAAAGTGCGGATGTGTACATCAACAGTGCGGCTTTCGATTTCCGCATCTATTTTCCAAATTGAATCTAAAAGTTGTTCTCGGGTAAGAACATTCGGACGGTTTTCTATCAAAAGAACAAGAAGATCAAATTCTTTTACAGTTAAAAAAATTTGTTTGTTGTCTGAAAAAACTGTGTGACGTGTTATGTCGATTTTGATTTTGCCAGTTTCAAGAATTTTCTGTTTGCTTTGATATGATTTTCCATCATAACGGCGCAAAACCGCTTTTATTCTGGAAATAAGAGTCATCATACCAAAAGGTTTTGTGATGTAATCATCAGCTCCAGAATCTAGACCGGTTACAACATCAAATTCGGTATCTTTTGCAGTCAAAATGATGACAGGAATTTTTGAAGTCTGATTGCTGGAGCGCAGTTTTTTCAAAATAGAAATTCCATCTTCCTGTGGAAGCATTAAATCAAGAAGAATCAGTTCAGGTTGTTGAGTTTCTTTTTCAAGTTTTTTCCAAAAATCCGACGGCAGGGAAAAACTTTGGCAGTCAAATCCCTGCGATTTAAGAGAATAATCAATAAGTTTTCGAATGGAATCATCATCTTCCAAAAGGTATATCATACTAATAATTTACACATACAAATATCAAAAAACAATCTTTTAAATGTAAAATTTTTGTAAAAAAATAGGGGACAGACCTTACATTTTTAAAACCGTGGAAAGGATAGAAGAGGCGCTGGAGGCGGCCACTGGACTGAGCGGAGCATAGAATGGAAAAATCTTGGTTTAAAAAACTTGTTATTTCGAGATTTGTGCTTTATAATCAAATTTTACAGGAGTAGATATTTATGAAAACAAAAAGTTCTGTTCATATCCCTTTTATTGTAATTCTTTTGTCTTTGATTTTAGGTTCGATTGTTGTGCAGAGTGCTGTTTTATGTACTGGTTTTTTGAAGTCTATGCATTCGAATTCAAAAGAAAATGTTATTGAGATTTCAAAACTTGGTACTGAAAAACTTTCAACTGAAATTGAAAATATGCTTTTGCCATATAGTGAAATTGTAAAAAATCTTTCTCTTTTGGCTCAAACTTATGATGAACCTGTTGCTCTTCAGGCTGCTGCGGATTCTCTGACATCTTTATTGCCAGAAGGATTTTCGTTGTATTTTGGAACTGAAGTGTCCAGATTTCATCCCGAACTTGGTGGTTATTATGTTGACAGTTCTGGCTGGATTCCAGATGATGATTGGGAACCTGCAAAACGTCCGTGGTTTAAAAATGCTGTGAATAATAAAGGGCGTGCTGTATTCACAGAACCGTATGTGGATTCTATGACAAATCAACTTTGCGTTACTGTGTCTTATGCTGCTTATAAATCGTCTTTGCTTGGAGTTGGGGCCGCTGATTTGATTTTGAATGACCTCACTGATTTAGTAAATGGATTTTCTATTTCTAAAAATAATAATATTTATCTTGTTGATGAAAATGGTTTGTTTATTACAAATAAAGATGCTGAAAAAATTACTGCAGAAAATTATTTTGATAACAGTTTGATTTCAAAATCGGGGTACAATGCCCGAAATTATCTTGACGGAAAAACCCACAGTTTTATTGTTGATAAAAATTATTATTCTGTTTCTCCTTGTGAAGGTACTCCGTGGTTTGTTGTTGCTGAAGGACCAGTTTCAGATTTTACGTCTTCTTCAAATACATTAACAGGTTTTCTTCTTTTGATTGTCTTGATTGTTTCGGCAGTTGTGATTATTTGTGCACTTTCATTTTCAAAAATTATTGGAGGCATTTTTTCTTCTTTATCAGCAAACTGTAAAAAACTTGCAAAAGGTGATTTTTCTGTTGAATTTAAAGATTCTTCCATTAAAGAAGCATCTGAATTGGCATTGGCTTTTGAAAGTGTTTCACAGAGTATTGGAAATATGATAGAAAAAACTAAAGATGCTGTGATTTCAGTTGAAAATATGACAGAATCTTTATCTGATACTTCAAATCTTATTAATTCTTCTTTGGATATTACTGTAGATTCGATTTCTCAGATTGATAATAATATTTCTACTCAGAACAATTCTGTTTCAAAGGTTAATGAAAATGTTTTGGATATTGTTTCTGAAATGGAAGGTTTTTCTACTGAAATTGAAAATCAAAATAAACTTATTACAGAGTCAGTTTCTTCTATAGAATGGATGATGCAAAATGTTGTAACTCTCAGGGAAAATATTTCTGCTGCTTCTGTGCAGGTTTCTGAACTTGTAAATTCTTCTTCTGAAAATAAAAATATTATTTCTGCTTCTACTGAACAAATCAGAAATGTAAAGAAAGAATCTGAAGCACTTTTACAGATGAATAATGTCATTTCAGCTGTTGCCGGAAAAACTAATCTTCTGGCTATGAATGCTGCTATTGAGGCGGCTCATGCTGGTGATGCAGGAAAAGGTTTTGCTGTTGTTGCTGATGAGATTAGAAAACTTGCGGAAACTTCTGCTGTGCAGGCTAAATCTTCGAATGCATATTTGAGTTCTATTCAAGCCAAAATTGATGAAGTGGCAGATACTTCCAACAAAGTGGATTTGGGTTTTGGTAAAACGATTGAATATATCAAAGAAATTGAAATGGTATTTGCGCGGCTGGAAAAAGCAACGGCAGAGCAGGGGGACAAAGCAAATGAAATCCTTGAATCTGTTGATGAAATTATGAACAGCACAAATAAAGTTAAAGATGATACTGTAAAAATTTCTTCCAAAACAGAACAGACTCTTCAGGAGTGCAAGACTTTGCAGAATGTCACGGGCAATGTAAATAGCGGTCTTGAATCATGCAGAAAAGCAGCTCAGAGTCTGCAGAATTCTTCTAAACAGATTCTTGATGTTGTAAGATTTGCAAATTCATCTGTTCAGGAACTGAATAAATCTGTAAATCAGTTTATAGATAAATGAAAGAAATGTTCTTACAAACACAATTAGTGCCACACAGTCAGCGACACTCAAACAGGGACAAACATAGAAGATTTTGTTTTTTAGGGACAGACCCTATTTTTCTTCAAAACCATGTCAAAAAGCATTGAAAAAAAAATTAATGCAAGTTAAAATTGCATAATTTTATTTAGGGGTATTCTATGAAGATAAACAAGAATTTTTTGGACTTGGAACAGAATTATCTTTTTTCTACTGTGGCAAGGAAACAGCGTGAATTTCAGGAAAAACATCCTGAAGCTGATATAATTAAACTTTCAATTGGAGATGTAACCCGCCCGATTTGTCCTGCTGTAATTGATGCAATGCACAAAGCTGTAGATGAAATGAGCAAACCTGAAACTTTCCATGGTTATCCACCAGAGCAGGGATATGATTTTATTTTGGAAACAATTTTAAAACATGATTATTTGGACAGAGGCATTTCATTCAAGAAAAATGAGATTTTCCTTTCTGATGGAGCAAAATCTGATTGTGGAAACATCGGTGATATTTTTGATGTTGATAACACTGTTGCCATTTGTGACCCTGTTTATCCTGTTTATCTGGATACAAATATCATGAATGGAAGAAAAGACAACATCATTATCATGCCTTGTACCGAAGAAAATGATTTTCTGCCTGTTTTGCCAAGTGATGATGCTTTTGGTGGAAAAGTTGCTGATATTATTTATCTTTGTTTCCCAAATAATCCAACTGGAACTGTTGCTTCTAAAGAATATCTTCAAAAGTGGGTTGATTATGCAAATGCTCACAAAAGTTTGATTTTGTTTGATTCTGCTTACGAAGCGTTTATTACCGACGGAAAATATCCTAAATCAATTTATGAAATTCCTGGAAGTAAAACTTGTGCTATCGAAATCCGCTCATTTTCGAAAACTGCTGGTTTTACTGGTTTGCGTTGTGGTTATACTGTCGTGCCAGAAGAACTGGAGTTTGAAGGAACAAAGTTAAATTATCTTTGGAACAGAAGACAATGCACAAAGTTCAACGGTGTTTCTTACATCACTCAAAAAGCTGCTGAAGCGGTTTATACTGATGAAGGTCAAAAACAGATTCAGGAAAACCTTAATTACTATCGTGAGAATGCAAAAATCATTTTTGATGGTTTGACAGCTGCTGGTTTCAAATGTTATGGTGGAATTTATTCTCCATACATTTGGCTTAAAATTCCAGAAGGTTACACAAGCTGGTCATTCTTTGATGAACTTTTGGAAAAATGCAATGTTGTAGGAACACCAGGAAGTGGTTTTGGAAAAGCTGGAGAAGGGTATTTGCGCCTGACAGCATTTGGTGATCGAGAACGCACAAAAGTTGCAGTAGAACGAATCAAAAATCATTTTGGAAAATAGTTTTTGATTTTAGTGATTGTGGGGAAAAACAATTAATTCACTCCTAAAATGCGATTGAGAAAACTCAATCGCATGGATGGGTAATTTTGTAAATCTAAATAAAACATACCAGCTTCTTCTGAAGATTGTTTTATATCGCCTAAAAAAAGTTGTGAGGCGAGTTCTTTTTCAAAATCCTTAAAAGACAAATATCTATTGAATCGTTTATAAATAGTTAAAAAATTATTTGACAATATAAGGAAATGAGTTATAATTAACTTGCAAGTGTACTAGTATGCAAGTAGATATTTTCTTGTATTTTTTATCATTTGTTACGGTTAGATTTCCTTTGAAACTCTTTTATTAAATTGTTTGCATTTTGCGGGCGAAGGATTTTTTTATGAAGAAAAAGGCTCAATCATTTTTTTTGTGTGATTGAATAAAATAGGGATAAAAGCCTGTATAA
>SAMEA3663026__coassemble_463_pt1 | contig 21825 bp, 10 predicted proteins | sample SAMEA3663026__metabat2_high_PE_017 | metagenome-assembled genome bin SAMEA3663026 (sample SAMEA3663026) | pig gut metagenome | biome: pig gut; feature: pig-associated habitat; material: faeces | place: France | collected 2012
GTTGACCTTTGTTATTATTATTATTCACGTATGCCAATTATCCTCCTAGTGTTTGAAAAAAACTTGTGCGTTTTTAAAACACATTTTAACATATAGCGTGTATCTTTGTATTATAGTAGTTTATTTTTTTTATGTCTAGTATAACATATTAATTTTGAGTAAAATTTAATTATTAAAAATGTATAAAAAGTCACACTTTAATGTATTTTACAGGCATTTGATTTAAACTTTTTTTTAAATTATAAATTATGTATGGCAGAATTTGTTTCAACTTTTACGACAGGTTTTAAAAAAGTGGTGGAAAAAAATCTTCCAGAAATTGTATCTGGATGTAAAATCTTGAATATTTATGATGGTATTGTCCACTATAAATTCAATGGTAATTCTCATGATTTAGAAAAAGTTGTTTATTTTAACAATACTTTTTTTGTAATAAAATCTTGGTGTAATTTTTCGGGTAATTTTAGTACGATGATAAATGATTTTTGTAGCGAAAATAAATATTTGCTGATAAGTAAAGGAAGCTTTAGAACTCGTTTTGTAAGAGAAAATCAATTTGAAAAGATTGATAAAAAACTTGTCATAAAGGTGGAAGAAAATGTATTAAAACGCTCAAAATTAAAAATAGACAGAGTTTCTCCATCTACAGAAATATGGTTTGATATAAGAAGAGAAGGTTTTGCTTTTTGCGGACAGTTAATTTCTAAAAGAGAATTTACAGAAAAAAATCTGAATAAAGGTGAATTACGTCCTGAATTGGCTTATTTAATGTGTTGTTTTGCAGAATTAAAAGAAAATGATGTTATAGCAGAACCTTTTTGCGGATATGGTTCAATTCCAATTCAACTTGCGAAAAAATTCCGTTTTTTACATCTTTATGTTAGTGACATTGATGAAGAAAAAATTACTGCATTAAAAGAAAAAAAATATTTTAAGCAAAATGATTTTGTTTCTATTGAAGTTCAAGATGCTTTTTCTTTAAAACAAATAAAAGATAATTCTGTTGATGTTATAATTTCTGATCCGCCTTGGGGATTTTTTGAAGATGTAGGCGATATTGCTTTATTTTATGATAAAATGTTTTGTTCTTTTAAGCGCATTTTAAAAAATGATGGAAAAATGATAATTTTATCGGCTAGAAAAGATGAATTGGAATATGCTGCAGAAAAAAATAATTATAAAATTATTGAAAGAGTAGATACTTTGGTTAATGGAAAAAAAGCTTGTGTTTATATGATTATTTGATAAAATTCGCCAGTGGGGTGTGGAATGTGCAGGGTTTAATGTGAAACAGCGCACCGAGGCTTGAACAGGCGCGTAAGCGAGCCCGTTAGGGCCGAGCCGAATAGGCGAGCTGTGAAAGGCGACTGGGACAAGTGATGTTTGCTGAAATTCTATTAATTAATGATTTTTATTTTTTCTTCGGGACATTTTTGAAAAAAATCTTTGATGCGGTCTTGTAAGTCTTGAGGGGTTTTTGCATTTAAAAATTGAGTTTGGGCATAATGAGAAAATTTGAAATTTTGCGAATAATATGTAAAAAATCTTTGTAAACGTGTTTTCCAAAATTCCTGCGGCTGATATTGCTTAATATCTTCTATATATTGTAGCGCGATTTGTTCTAGATTTACTGGAGGCAAGGCATTTTGTTTGATTTGTGAAAAAATCCATGGCTTTTGAACGGCGGCTCTGGAAATCATTATGCCATCTACGTCTGGGGCTTTTTGTAATGCTGTTTTATAAGTCTGGAGGTCTTTTACGTTTCCGTTAAGATATACTTGTATTCCATGTTTTTTGTATTTTTCTGCTAGAAGTTGACAGAATTCATATCTGGGCGGGCGGATTAATTTTTCTTTTTTTGTTCTTGGGTGAAGCGTCAATAATTGAACGCCTTCTTCTACCAGCATATCGCAAAAGTTTAAAAGTTTTTCTGTGGTAAAATCTTCGTCGCCAAGTCGTAATTTTACGCTTAAGCGTTTATTTGTGTTATTTTTTTGATTATACGACTTTATTGTTTGAGAAACGGCTTTTACCATTTGCTGTGTTTCTGTCTGGTCTTTTAGCATCCACGAAATTCCACTTCCGTGTTTGTAAATATCTGGAGCGGAACAGCCCATGTTTATGTCTATACCGATGCCTTCGAGTTGAATGAGAATTTCGGCGGCTTTTTGCATTGATTGTGTTTCATGTCCTGTTAGTTGCCATACAACTTTTTTTGGTGCTGGTGCAGGATTTATGTAAAATTTTTCGAAAGGACCGTTAACTAATAATGTTCCTGCATTTATCATTTCTGTAAAGTATTCATCACATCCTCCAAATTGTTCCAGCAGGATTCGAAAGGCAGGATGTGATATTGTTGCCATGGGACCGCAAATTAATTTCATTGTTTTATTATAGCAGATTTTGATTATAAAAAAAAGATTCAACTACTTTTGATAAGGCAAAAGCTAAAAATTATAGTGATAAATTTATTGCGGCATTGTACATTGAAGGTCATATTTCGGAAGAAAATGCTGAATATAATCAAAAATGGCTTTTGTCTACCATAAATAAATTAAAACAGAACAAAAAAAATGTTGCACTTGCAGTTTATATCAACTCACCTGGTGGAGCAGTGTACCAGGCAGATGAAGTTTATCTTGCTTTGCAGGATTATAAAACTACTGGAAAACTTGTTTATGTTTATCAAGGTCCAATGGCTGCCTCTGGAGGATATTATATTTCTTGTGCTTCTGATAAGATTTTTGCAAATAGAAATACTTTGACAGGTTGTATTGGCGTTATTTCAGGAACAACATTTGATATGACAGAATTTTTGGAAAATATTGGCATTAAAACTGAAACTATTCATTCTGGAAAAAATAAAAATATGATGAATTTTAACGAACCTTTTACTGAGGAACAAAAACAGATTATGCAGTCAATTTCTGATGAATGTTATGAACAGTTTGTTTCAATTGTGGCAAAGGCTCGTCGGTTAAACTATTCTCAAGCTGAAAAACTTTCGGATGGAAGACTTTATACTGCCAAACAAGCTTTAGAACTTGGTCTTATTGATAGAATAGATTCTTGGGATAATATGATTGAAGAACTTTCTGAAGAAATTGATATGCCTGGTATTAAACTTCAATATTTTAAAAAAGAAAAGAAGAATAGTTTTGTTGATTATTTAACTGGAAAAGCAAAAGATTTTCAAAATGCTGCCATTGCTGCTAAGATGGGGTTACCTGTTAGTATAATTGAACAAATGAATCGAAGTAATTTGATGCCGCAATATCTTTTGCCAACGGCTAAATAAAAAATCAGATAAAAAAATTGCAGAGAATTTCTTTATTTTTATGTGTTTCATGCGAAATATTGTTCAGAAATCTTGCAATTCTTTTTATTGTGCGATTTGTAACTGATATAATGCTATTCTCAAAAACTTATTTATTGATTGTAATAATTTTTATATTTTTGAAATTCGACTTATTGATTTTTTACAAATATTTTGTTAGAATTTCTAAGAATAAGTTCCTTAAAATCATAAACTTGAAGAAAGTTTCAACTTTCGAAAGTTTATGATTAGTCCGCGCCAAGCGGACAGTCAAATAAAAGAGTTTCGCAAGAAACTCTAAGTTTATTCAAATGGCGCAATTATAGCCATTTGATTTAAACGTTTCTTTTATTTGAATTACATGATAAAGAAAATGTCAACTAATGATAAATGTAATTTGAATAAATAAGTTAGAAAAGTTTATGATGAGAGTAACAGCTAAATTGAATGGTCAGAAAAAACCGTCTGGTCTTTCTGATAAAAAAAAAGTATCAGAGATAAAATCCGCAACTTATAAGACACAAGTTACCTTTCCTATTGGTGTAAAACTTGCAATCATCATAGGATTTATTGTTCTTGTTTCTCTTGGTTTAGTAACTATTTTGAATAGTCATTTTATTGGACAAGATGTTCAGATTACGGCGGAAAATTCAAATCTTTCTATAAATACACGCGCTTCTAGCACAGTAGAAGATAAGTTTAACACGGTGCGCTCAAATGTGTTTCAACTTCTTGATCTTTTAAATGTTGCAGGAAGCGGACGGAATGCAGCCATTGTACGGCAAGCAGAAGCGTTTTTCTTTGAAAGAAATCAAGACATTGCTTCTATTTTTATTCTTTCTGCGGACAGCATCTCAAGACGCAACAGTACGGACGTTCGAATTGAAAACAACCGCTTTTTTATTTCTAATGAAATTGACACTGGCGTGATGGACACTTTTCTAAAGGTGCAAGAAGATGCAGTTCGACGTTCAGCAGGCGGAGAAACTATTGCGTTAAATGCTTCGCCGTATTTTGAAATGCCTGTAATGTCGCTTCTTTTTCCGTATAGGGAAAACGGCCGCGAACAGACCTGTATAATCACCTTTTCAATAGAAACAATCTCCGATATTTTAGGAACTGACAGCGTAAACACTACATTCATTATAAACGATTCTGATGAACTTCTGTGCCACCCGGAAACAGAGCGCATCCTCCGTGGAGAAAGCCTTAAAAACGATCCGCTAGTTATGCAAATGCGCTTTAACAACCAGAACAACAACGACAGCCGCCAGATTCCTTACGAAACGGAAGATGAAAACGGAAAGAAAAGCCGCTTTTACGGTGCATACGAAAAACTTTCGTTCGGAGACATAGTAATCCTTACGACAGTTCCGTTTGACACGATTCTTGAAGGCGTGCGTACAACGAGGAAAAACAACATTTACCTTACCTGCATCGTTTTTTTCCTTTCGATTATGTTCGTCCTGATTTTTTCACGAGTTGGAATTTCGCGGCACTTAAGAAAACTTACGGATGCGGCAAACGAAATTAAAAATGGAAATTTTGACACTCCTATCATAACAAGTTTGAATACAAAACGCCGAGATGAAATTGGTGTTTTAAATCAGAGTACAAAAGATGAACGCGAATTTCTGAACCTGTTTGCAAAGTTCACGAACAGGGGTGTTGCAAAGGCAATTGCACGTAAAGAAATTGATTTTGACCCGCATTTGAAAGATGTTACGATTTTTTTCAGCGACATACGGGGCTTTACTGCAATAAGTGACGGTTTTAAAAACCGCTTTGCAAATGATTCTCCGCGAGAAATCATCGCATTTTTGAACGACTATATGAGCCGCATGGTAAACTGCATCACCTTAAGCCACGGAAATGTTGATAAATTTGAAGGGGATGCAATTATGGCAGTCTGGGGACTTTTGCGGGACGACAGCCTTGATTTTGAAAAACTCCCTGATTCCGATTTTGCAAAACAAGAGCAGCAGGAAATTCACGAAAAACATAAAAAAGAAGATGCCTTAAATGCAATCACTGGAACAATTGCAATGCGCTACGCCCTTATGAAATACAACAAGGACGCTGAAATTTTTACAAAAGCGCACGAAAACGAACCGCTTGCACAGTACAAACCTCACATAAAAATCGGCTGCGGTCTTAATTCCGGGCGTGCAACCTGCGGTATTATGGGTTCTGAAGACAAAATGGAATATACTGCAATTGGGGATGCCGTAAACTTCGCTTCCCGAACGGAAAGTTCCAACAAACCTTGCGGAACAGACATCCTTATTACGGAAGATACTTACAATCTTTTAAAGAACGACTATATTCGCTGCGAGGAAAACGGATTTTCAATTGCAGAAGAAAACAAGCCCTTTGAAATCGTCGTAGAGATGATTCCTGTTGAATTTGAAGTAAAGGGAAAAGGTGCACAGCATTTTTACGGAGTTGTTAATATGCCGGGTTTTGACATTGAAGCGTTTTTTAAGCAGGGTGACCCGGATTTTACGGCAGACAAAGACTGCATAAAGGCTGTAGGTGCAGAAGGTCCTAAGACACTTAATGAAGTGCGGACAATGCTTGGAATTCCTATTCCAGAATTTGAAAAGGTAAACTTGAATGAAGAAGAAAATAAAATCCAGGTCAAAAAATAACTTTTTCATTCCATTTTTTCTCGCAATTTGTGTTTGTGTTGCAGGAGCAGCGGTAAATTCATTTTTGTTTTACAATAGTTTTTTCCGTGCGCTTACAAAGATGAACGAAACGCCCATTGCAACGATTACTTTTAAATACAAGACGGCACAGCGAAAATTTCTTGATCGTGTTGTATGGGACAGGCTCAGGCAGAATTCGCCTGTATACAACGGAGATACAATTCACACGGCAAACCTTTCCGAAGCAACAATCTGGTTTTCGGACGGCAACATTATGGAGCTTTCCGAAAATACTATGGCACAGGTGTTCCTTTCCGAAGATAAGTCGCTTAAGGCAGAACTTTCTGACGGTTTTGCAACAATTGATTCAACGCTTTCTGAACAGGGAATGACCCTTTCTTCAAAAGGCATAGAAGTTGCAGTTCAGTCAGGTTCGGCATTGAGTGCAAGTGCAGTCGTTGCTGTAGAACAAACGGCAGAAAACAGAACAGAAAGCGCATTTTCTGGCGAAATATCTAGTGCAAAGGGTGAAGGAATTTCTTCTGAAAGCAGCATAAAAACCACAGATCAAATAATCACAGACTCCAGTATTGGCGGACTTTCAATTCAGGTTATAAAAGGAAGTGTTGAAGTACAGCAAGCTGACGGAAAAACAATAAGCATGCAGCAGGGTGAAGGCATACAAATAGAAGGGACTGAGCAGAAAAAAACGGCTCTTATAGTTACTAATCCTGCACCTCAGTCAAAAATTCTTTACCATACACAGGGTGATGCTATCATTCCTTTTTCATGGACATTAAGCGATATTCCTGAAAACGCAATTACTACAATCATCATTGCATCAGATAAAAAATTTTCAGATAAAAAATATCAGACAATCGTAACCGACACAAATTCTGCTGATATACCTCTTCCTTCTGGAACATATTACTGGCAAATTTCAATTACAAAAGATGATGAAATTGTACCTCTTGCAGAAAAAACTGGAAAAATGCAGATAATTCAGTCTCTTCCACCTGAACTAGTAGTACCAATAGAAGAATATGAATATAGTTACCGTACAAGAAAACCTGCTGTCCGACTTATTTGGACTGAATCTCCGTATGCAACATCCTACAAAATGGAAATTGCAGACAATCCGCAGATGAATAATCCTATAGTAGAACAGCGTTCAACTTTTACATCTTCTATTATTTCAACTCTTTCAGAAGGAACGTATTGGTGGCGCGTTACTCCATATTACGCGATAAACCGCACGGGTTTTGCTGCTCCGTCAAAAATTAAAAGTTTTTCAATAGAAAAGAAGGGTAGTTTGCCGAAGCCGTCTGTGTATATTCCACAAAATAATGGAATCGTAAATACCGAAGACACTGGCAAAGGAATATCTTTTTCTTGGAAGCAGGAAAGTGAAGCTGCATCTTACACTCTTAAAATAGCAGACAATCCGAATCTTACTGGGGCAAAAATAGTAAAGACAACTCAAGATAATTTCTGTACTTTGAACGCAGAAGCAAAAAAAATTACCGATGGAAAATGGTACTGGGCAGTTACAATGCAGGATATTGAAGGAAATATTTCAGAGCAGTCTGAAATACGAACTTTTTTTGCAATGAAAGGGAAGCCTGAACAGCATGTTATTGAACCTGCAGATAATTTTAAAACTTCACAAACTTTAATGCCAGATACAAAATTTACATGGAAAAGAAATCTTCCTGAAAACTTTGTAAGTCGTATGCAAATTTCAAGCGATAGTTCTTTTTCTGAACTTCTTTATGATTCTATTGTAACTGGAACGAGCACAAAGGGAATAAATCTTCCTACGGGAACTTATTATTGGCGTTTAAAATCAAACAGCATTACGGATGAAGCTGAACTTATAACGTCTGCAAGGACACTTAAAGTAGTAGGAAACCTTGCTGCAGCAGTTTTAAATGAACCAAAAGAGCGTGCCGTTGCCCGCGAAACAGTGCCATACACATTCAGTTGGGAAGAAGTTCCTGATGCAGACTATTATAAATTTTCAATATTCCGCCAGAGCGATAATGAACTGGTTTTTGAAGAAAATGTATTCGGAACAGAAACAACAGTCGATATGTTCTCAAATCCTAAATTCAAGGACAAGTCGATGTACAAGTGGCAGGTTCAGGCACATGCAAACGCAATTGTCGGTGTTCAAAGCCGTAGAACTGGTGTACTTTCTGAAATTGAATTCTACCTTGTAAAATTGCGTCCAGTAGAAATAACAGTTCCTTCACGCAAAGCCCAGATTAAGGGAGAAGACGCAATCATCTCGCCAATAACAGCACACTGGTCTACTGTTGATGTAGTAAAAAAAGCACAGTTTGTACTTACTAAAACAGACGAAAATCCTCCGAAAGAAATAATGCGCATTCCTTCTGATATTCAGATGAACAATGGAAACTGCATCGCACCGCAAGATATTCTTTTGGATACTCCTGAAGGTCTTAAAGCCGGAACTTACGAAATAATCGTATATGCGGAAACCCTTGATGAGATTAATATTTCGAACACAGATAAAAAAAATCGAGGAATGTTTACCGTTCTTCCTGTAGAACCGCTTGATAAAGCTCAGAATCTTGTTTCTACTCCGCAGGTTTTTGATACTGAATATTTGCGTAATCCACAAAATCCAAAAACAATCACACTTTCATGGAATAAAATTCCAAAAGCAACAGAATATCATGTTTCTATTCGTAATAAGAACGGAAAAGAAATTCTTTTTCAGAATGTAAAAAATGGCACAGCTTACTCAATTGATTTTAATCTTCTTTCTGAAGAAGATAAAATTTCATTTTCAAAAGGAACTTTTACATGGACAGTAAAAGGAGTGCGTCGTATAGATACTGATAAAGATGGATATTTAGATAAAATTCTTCAGGAAAGTCCGGAAGTAAAATCATCTTTTGAAACAGACATACCGATTCCAAAAAAATCAAAGGCAAAAGGAGCAACCAATCCCTATGGAAACTAAAATTCGCCTCCTTTTAGCAATTATTTTTATCATATTTTTTTCTCATACACTGTGTTCAGAAACAAAACAAAATGAGCAAGAAAATAATTTGGAACAGGTTTTTACTACAAACGGTATATCTTCTGAAGAAAATGAAGTAAATCTTAATGTAAATGATAATTTTTTGCAGGATACAGAAGCACCTGCTGAAGAAAAATGGCAGTATCTTGAATGGGAAGAAGAATATCCAGAATTCGTCTTAAACTATGAAGTTGTAATAGAAACCCTTGAAGAAAATACAGGAAAATATACAGAAATTAACAGACTGCAGACAGAAACAAATACGCCTTATATACAGGTAAAACCTTTTCTTCCGCCAGGAAATTATAGATACAAAGTTATTACATTTAACCTTATAGGAATTGCAGTAGTTGAGTCTGATTGGTTTGAATTCCGAATAGTAAAAGCTTTTTTGCCAGAAATTTCTAATATTGCAGCGGATGTAAATCATTCGTCTACGTTGTTTCTTGACGAAATAAATAACGGTATTTTTAACATTACTGGTAAGAATCTTTTTAAAGAACCAAAAAACGGAAATGAAATTTCGTATACTACTTACGCACTAAAAAATCTGAAAAAAAAGAATACTGAGCCACTTATTCCCCAAATACTTGAACTAGATGATAAAAACCGGCGATTAAAAATTCAGTTTAATATGAAAGACCTTGATGTAGGAACTTACAATTTTATTGCAACCGACGCTAGTGGACTAAAAAGTACAATTGACAAAAAAAGCGAAATAATAGTAAAATTTAAAAAAAGTGTTGATTTTGATATTTCTGGAGGTTATACATTACCAATAATTCTATTTGATGACACAATAAAAAAATATATGGGATCAAGTGTATGGCCTTTAAGCCTTTCAGCTCGCCTTTCCTTTATGCCTTTCAAACATCGTTTTGGCTATTTTGGAGTAGGACTTACTGGTTCGTACACAAGAATGATTTTCAACAAAGATTCTTATACTATTGATGGAAATTTACTAACTGCACATGCTCTTTTTGTGTATCAGCTTCCAATTCGTACAAAATCAAAAACTTCAACTCAACAAAAGCACATTATGACTTTGGAATTTCATGCAGGAGCAGGATTTACTATTTTTAATGATTTTAAATTTCATTTTGACCACAACATAACAACAAATCCACTTAATAGCTTGAATATAAGTATGGATTTTGGATTTGCTGCACAAATATATATTACAAACAGACTTTACACAGAAATCGGTGCAGATTACATTATGGCATTTGTTTCTGATATGGGATTCGGAATGCTAGAGCCACAGGTAAGTGTAGGCTGGCAATTCTAAAAGGAACAACATAGAAAATGAAGAAAAAAACATTTTTTAGAATAATATCAGCATTTCTCATTCTTCTTTCTTTAGTAAATATTTCGTGCAGTTTTTTTAATGAGCCTGTAAAAGATTATTTTAAAGAATACACGGAAAAAGCTCAGGTAATTCAGTACGAAATTTCAACAAAGGATGTTTTAATAGATAGCACTGGCACTTTATGCGTTCCGTCTTATAATGACATAGAAATTATATTCTACATGATAAATCCACAGCGGTTTATTTTTACAACCGAAAACAATATGTTTCTTTCTTTTATGGACCTGAATACAAGCGGATTTTCCGAAACAGAAAAAGAGGAAATGAATGTTCTTCTAAAATCAGTTACGCTTACTCAGGACGAAACGGACACGACAATCCTTCACCTCACATATCCGTCGGAATTTCTTGTGGCAGCAGAAACAGGACTTGAAATTTCACCTTCAATCCAGCTTTTTCACCCTGTATCTCGTGCAGACTTCGGAACATTCAAACCGCTCACATTAAAAAGTAACTCTCCGCCGCCGCCAGTATACGGTGCTGTAGTTTACAAAGATGCACAAAGCGGAACTTATGTAGTCTGCCTTAATATGCCGTCAAAAGGAATGTTACAGGGAATTCACCGCGACATAAAAACAATCACCATAGAAAATGGCACCTTTGGAACAAAAACATCGTCAGCGGTAACGCTTAATGAAGACGGAACCTTTTCTTTTTCAGAAAATTCTTTTAGTGTAGGGGAGCCAGATTCATCGCTTTCTGCATCGGGCGCAGAATTTTCAATCTACGGACAGCCTGCAACATTTAAAACAGGCGATAAATTTTCTGACGAAAACACAGAATATATCATTACGCTTACAGACAATGCAGGACTTTCTGCAAGCGTTTCAACATCAGTTTACTCAATCAAACTTAATGAAATCACCGTCAAAGATAAAAACGGCGGAACAGTCAGTGCAGGAAGCGAAATTCAGCAGGACGAAGGAAGTTCTTACGCAACGCTAACATTTATTCCATCACAAACGGCAACCGACGAACACACAGGCGAAACAAAAGAGACCTCGGATTCCCAGATTGTCTACGAAATTTATCAGGGAACGGACGACACAGGGAAAGTCCTTTACAACGGAAAGAACTCCGGCGGCGAAATCTCGCTTAAAATTCCTGCCGGCACAATTTTCCTTCGCGTTTATGCACACAAAGATTTGTTTGCAGACTCAAAACCTGCGGAATTCGGCATAAAAGTATTAAAAACAACGCTGTTCGTTTCACCAGAGGGAAGCGACACGGAAAACAACGGAAGCGAAAACTCGCCGTATGCAACAATATCAAAAGCAATTTCCGAACTGAGCGATTTAACCGTTCAAAATCACATAAATCTACTTGGAAACATCACACAGCAAGACGGAATTGTCATTTCAGAACCAGATGCAAATGTAACGATAAACGGCAGCACTGCACAGGGAAATTTTGGCATTACAGGAAATATATCTTCTGCCGGAAACCTTACTATAAAAAACAGTTTTGTAAATGGTGAAATTGATTCAAGTGGAATGCTTACGCTTTCTGATAGCACTGTTAATGGCAGCATAAAAACTGAGGGAAACCTTTCCCTTTACGGAAAAACATCGGTAACCGGCGGAATTACCCTTGAAAGTGACGGACTTTTTATAATATACGACCCGGCAGAAAATCCTTTAGAAAACGTTGCACAAATTATTTTTGCAGAAGGAACAAATTACAAAAAAGGCTGTGACATTTTAAAACCACAAGATGGAAAAGCACTCACACAGGAAGACTGTAACCGCTTTACGCTTGCATCCGACAGATACGTTCTTAAAGCCCGGGACGACGGAAGTGCAGGCTACATCACAATGTCAGGCGGTTCGCTTTACCCTGAAATAGAAAAAGACATTACATTCACACTTGATAAATCAGGCGAAACACCTGAATACAGCCGCGGAGAAACAATTACCGTAAAAGCCTCCCTTACAGACGAAAACGGAACAAAAACTGACTGCACAGCCGATATGACGAACTGGAAAATTGTAATTATTTGTCAGGATATACAGGTTAAAACAAGCAGTTCCAACATAATAAAAATGGAAACTGCATGGCCGCCTGGAATTTATCAGTTATTTATCAGTGCTGAATATGAAGGCATTGTATATAGTGCCGACAGGTCGCTGTATTATTATTGAAATTAATAAAAAATAAAGATATTCTAAAATATGGAGAAGATACAATATGAAAATGCAACAGAATAAGGTTAGCAAATGGACTCAAAGAATATTACACATTCTTTTATTAGTGCCACTGCTTTTTGTTTCATTCAGTTGTGCAAATTCAACGAATGATGAATGGGATGGAACATTTCTGCTAAAAGGTGTGCTTTCTTCAGAAGGAGAAGTTAATTTTGCACAGGATTATGAACTTGAAGCAAGAACAGCAGTTCCTGTTGTACCAACGCTCTATTACACGGTAGAAGCTGTAAAAACAAACTCAACAGAAAAATACAGTGCGGTTGTAAATAATTCAGAGTGTACTTTTGAAATAAAACTTACATCAGGAACATGGACTCTTACCGCAAAAGGATATTGCGACGAGGCAAAAACAAAACAGAGTTTTGAAGGAACAACAACCGTTACTCTTGAAAAATTACAGCCTGTAGTAGATGACATAACAATTACCATAAAACCACTAAAAAAAGCCAAAGGTTCTGTAAATCTTACGGTAAATATTGAAGAAAATTGCGGAATAGAAACTGCTGATGTCGAATGGCAAATCGATGCAACTTTACAAAAACAAACGCTGGATTTTTCTTCAAACACAAGTGCCATATTTTCAATGAACAAAACAGATATTTCTTCTAATTCTTACACAGTATTCTTTAAATTCTACAACAGCAAGAAAGAGCTTCTTTATTATTGTATAGAAACTGTAAATGTTTTTGACAACCTTACAACAGACACTTGGATAAATAACGGAAACAAACTGTACATTACGGAAGATGATGCAGGAAAAACAATATTTAAAATCACAAAAGACTTAATAGAAAATTTCAAAATGACTTCATTCTTTGTTCAGGGAACAAAAGGATCGTATACTCCACATACATCTTCATCTGATTCAAATAACGGAACATATTTTGACCCGCTTGCTACAGTAGCAAAAGCAGTGCAAAAATGTTCCGACCGTTCCAAAACAACACTTTGTTACATTTTTGTTGATGGTATTGTAACAGAAGAAAAACTTACGAATATCGAAGAATATAGCACAATTTCAATTATGGCATTTTCATCAAATGCAGAGATAAAATCACCTGCTTCATTAAGTCCTAATATTTCATCATCGGGTTCTCTTACAATAGAAAGTATTAAAACAGACGGTATTTTATCATACAAAAAAGGAAGCCTTACCCTAAAAGGAAGTACCACTTTAGATACAATCACGCTTGATTCAGCAGGACGGTTGATAACAATAGACGAACTTTCTTCTGAAAATGTATCTAAAATCACTATGATGAACGAAAATGAATCTTATGCTAACCTTACATACATAAAAGGAGATGGAATCATAAAACCTTTGGATGAAAAAACGCTTACACAGACGGACTGCAACAGATTCACTCTTACTTCTCCGTATTTTGTACTTACACCGAACAGTGACGGCACTAAAGGAATTCTTTCTAATTCAGAAGGAAAAATAATACCTGAAATAGAAAAAGACATTGCATTCACTCTTGATAAAGCAGCCGAAACACCAGAATACCGTCGCGGAGAAACAATTACCGTAAAAGCCGCCCTTACAGACGAAAACGGAACAAAATCTGACTGCACAGCCGATATGACGGACTGGAAAATTGTAATCACAAACCACGGAAGCGACACAGGAACTGGAAGCACGACAAACAGCGTAACAATTCCAGACGGAACAACAGCTATTAAAAACTGGCCGGCTGACACATACACCGTAACTGTAAGTGCAAAATACAAAACGGAAAATATTGTATACGATGCTTCGTTTGATATTAAGATTATAGAATAAAAAACAACTTTCCAAGAGAAATAAAATGATAGAACCAAAAAGAAAGGTACATAAAATCTGCATATCTCTCGTTGTTACATTTGTTGTTTTAAACATTTTTGTTTTTCTTTCATGCAATTTTTCAAACAACATGGAAGACATAAACGACTCAAATGTACAGGAAAAGGACGTTACCATATATGGTAATTTTAATTTGCAGGGTGCAGTTCCTTCTGTTTTATATTCAACTTCAAAAAATCGCAGTGCAGTTCCTGTGCTCCCAGAAAGTATATCGTACTTTGTTACAGCAAAAAAATCAGACGGAACAACAGCAAATCCTACTTTTATTGATAGTGATACTGGAAGTTTTGAAATAAAACTTACAAAAGGTACATGGACTCTTTTTGGTGAAATATTAAAGGATTCCAACAAAATTCTAACAGGAAATACAAATGTTGAAATTACTAATAATTTCCCGATAAAAAAGGATATTGAAATCATCGTAAATCCTTTTTCTTTGGCAGACACCACAGGAACAGTAAATCTTCCTATAAATATAGAAGAAACCGGTGAAATAAAATCTGCAGAAGTAAGCTGGCAAGATTCTTCCGGCACAACTAGAACGCAGACGCTGGATTTTTCTTCAAGCACTAGTGCCGTTTTTTCAATGGGCGGAACAGATATTTCTTCCGGTGCATATACTGCAGTTTTTCAGTTTTATTCATCAGAAGCAGACGGAAAACAGCTTTTATATCAGTGCACGGAAACAATAAACGTATGCTCTAACCTGTGCACGAATTCCTGGTTAAAAAACGGAACAACTTCTTCCCCATGGCTTACAGAAAGTGACGGCAAAGTAACTTTTTCCGTAACAAAATCTCTTGTTGAAAAATTTGCACAAACTTCATTTTTCGTGCAGGGAACAGCCGGAACAACATATGAGCCAAAAACAACTGCCGACGACGCAAACAACGGAACATATTTTGACCCGCTTTCTACAGTGCAAAAAGCCGTTGATAAAATAATGCAGATAAATGACGGCGAAACAGAATATTCAATTTTTATAGACGGAACGGTAACTGCTCCAGAAACGCTTGATTCATCAACCACACTACATTTTATAAAAATCGAACCTCAGAAAAAACTAAAGATAAAAATAGTTTCTCTTTCTTCTGCACAGGCTGTAATCAACGCAAATACAAAAGCCGGTGTTATTGATGTTGTAGGAAAATCCGAAACAGAAAAAACAACTTTAGTTTTGCAGAATGTGTGCATTACAGGCGGAAAAACGCAAACAAGCGGAGTTGGCGGCGGACTTAAAGCACAATATGCTGACATCACTTTAAAAGCAGGAACTGTAATCGGAACAAAACTTCTTCCTGAGGAAAATACAAGTTCAAATATTGCAAGCTCTTCAACTTACAGTAACTATGCAGCAAAAGGCGGCGGAATCTACCTTAACGGTTGTACGCTTACTATAGAAAACGATGTATATATCTGCCAGAATTATTCAGAAAACGAAGGCGGCGGAATTGCAGCAGAAGGAAATTCAGAAATCATTGCAACAGGCGGAATAATTGGTTTTAATCAGGCAAGTTCTGGCGGCGGAATTTATATTGACGGCGGAAGCGCAGAAGTTACAGACTGTACAGTGTGCCTTAATAAAGCAGGCAATAACGGCGGCGGAATTTATGTGGCAGACACTGAATTAACATTGAATGCCGGAACGGTTGTTGGAAATAAAAATGCAAGCAAAACCGCAATAAATCTTGCATGCAGCAATTATGCAAACAACTTAGGTGGTGGAATTTACGCAAAAGATACAAATGTTACAATGAATGAAGGTTCCTGTGTCATGTACAATTATGCGCATAACAGCTCTGGCGGCGGATTGTATGTAGAAAACGGTTCTCTTACGGTAACAAATGCAAAGATAAATTATAACTACAGTACCTTTACTAATAAAACTGGAAGTGGTGGCGCACTTAAGCTTGCCGGCACTGCTTCTATGACGATTAATGGCTATGAATCTGAAATTGCATACAACGGTTCTTTATATAAAGGCGCAGGAATAGAATTGACTGAAACTTCTTCATGTACGATGAATGCCGGTTCTATCCACGACAATATAAATAATAATCGTAGTGATGAAGGCTTTGGTGTAGGTGTATGTATTGCTTCCGGCACAACATTTACGATGACTGGTGGCAAAATATACGGCAATATGTATAAGAATGTAACAGTACACAAGTTTGCTGACGCAATTTATGTTGGAGGAAATCTGAACCTTTCTGGAAACGCATACATTGCCCCGAACAACGACGTTTACCTTGCAAGCGGGAAATTTGTTACCGTAACAGGTGAACTTATAGGAGAATCTCCTGTTGCAACAGTTACCCCGGATTCTTATACGGAAGACCGGGTAATAGTAAAAGGCAGTGATTCTTATAATTTATCTAGTTCAGACTGCGACAAATTCGCCGTTACAAAAGATTCTACAAACAAAAAATTCTACCGCGTTTCATTTACAGAATCACCAGCAAGCGGCATTTTAAAAGAATCAAAACTCACGGCAAAAGCAGAAATTTCTACCGTAAGATTAATTCCAACTACAAGTGCAATAGATGTTTCCCGCACTGCAATTGCCGGCACAAAAATGTCATTCACCGTAAAGAAAAAAACAGTGGACAGTAACGGTACAGGCACAACATACAAAGAAGTTCCACCTTCAAAAGCAAAAATCGCACTTTACCAGAACGGAAGTCCAATAAAAGATCACTCTGCTGAAACTACAAACAGCACTCTCCCAGAATTTACGCTCCAGCCGTGGATTACAGAAGGAACATACAGCCTTTACATGACCGCTACCATTGACGGAATTGAATATTCAGAGTGGGAACCGTTTATCATAGCAAGTCAAATTCCAATTTCCTATCTGTCCAGTGCACCAAATGCACAGAATTATCAGTTTCTTAGCGCAGAAACAGGTGAAGATTTTAATAAACTTGATGAATGGATGCAGAACGGTTCAACAATGGAAGGAATTACAATCACATTAACAGATAACATAAATTTAACTTCAGAAACTGAATGGCAGCCTATAGGATACACAGGAGATTCAAACGCTAACTTTAATGAAGAAAATGGAACATCTTTTAAAGGCACTTTAGACGGAAACGGAAAATCAGTGCAATTTAAAATAAACTCATCAACTCAAAAAATGATAGGCCTCTTCCTGAGAAACGAAGGAACAATAGAAAATCTTGTTATAGAACAATACACCGCAGACGAAACTCAAATTGGATCATCTAGTTCGAATGTATCACGCGGCGGTGCTTTCTGCGTTATTAATAACGGCACAATCAGAAACTGCATAAATAAAGCTAATTTTAAAGTGTACACATTTTGGGATGTAGGCGGCATTTGTATGGTTAATTGCGGAACAATAGAAAACTGCATGAACACAGGAAACATAACAATGACCAACGACGCAAGTGCATGGGCTGGTGGCTATCAAAAGTCAGGTGGAATTGCAGGGCAAAATGAAGGAAATATTTATAACTGCGTCAATACAGGTACTATTTCAACAAAGACACTTGTAGATGCTAGCAACCAGCAGTCAAATCTCTCTGGTACAATATCTTCAATGCTGATAAAAGATGCTCAAATTAAAAACTGCTACTGGCTTGAAAATTGTCTTTCGCGCGGCGGTTCACAAAGCAATCAGGTTGTATACTTTAATTCAAGCGGAACAAGTTATGCAAACAGTTTCCCTGATACCGCAACAGTTCAAGGCTGCGGCTACTTCGATACAGCAAGTGCAGCCCTTACAGCCGGAAATGCAGAGACCTGCAAGTCTTCCCAGACGCTTTCTTACGGAACAACGCTCATAGAAGCCCTAAACGGTTATGTAAATGCAAACCCGGATAAAGAATTAAAACAATGGCAGCAGACCACCGCAGAAGACGGCACAATTACCCTTTGTTTTTAATTTTGGCGAAAAACAAATCAGAAAGGACGAGGTATAAAAGATGAGTTTAATAAAATTATGGCATAAAAAAAACGGCAGCCACCAGACAAAAAAATATCTTTTACCGCTTTTTACGGCAGTGTGTGTGGCGGCACTTTTTTTTACAAGCTGTGCAAATTCCACAGATTCCATAGATTCTTCTGACAGCAAAAAAGAAACCTTTACCATAACAGTAAAAACACAAAACATTACATCAACGAAAGAAGCCGAAGGACGAAGCATATTTCCAGTACTTTCCGCCTCAGAAAATTACTCGCTTTCTTACAAATCCGGCGAAAGTGAAGACTGGCAACCCATAGATGGAATATTCCCATATTATCAGATGTTCATAATTCCGGGGACATATACACTAAAACTTGACGCGTATTCTGATGAAGAAAAACAAAACCACATTCTTACAGGGCAGACAGAACTTACCGTTACAAGCGGAATGGAAAATGCAGAAGTTTTGTTTATCATGCAGCCGCCGGAAAATGCAATAGGAAACGGAAGCGTAAACCTTATTCTTAGTGCAGAATCAGACACAAAAATTGACAAATTTGAAATAACCACAGACAGCGAATACTTATCACTAGTGTGGACAAAAGATGACACAGAAACAACTTACACAAAAGGGACTATAACCGCAGCTTCCGTGCCAAATGGAACATATCACCTTACGATTTATGGAAAAACAACCGCCGGTGAAACAATTTATGTACGCTCTGAAACGCTTACCGTCTGGAGCGGACTTGAATCAAGTGCATGGATTTTTGCAGACGGCTCTTCTTCAAACGAACTTAAAATTACAGCAAGTGATTTATATTCCACATTCTATGTAAAAGGCTCTTCCGATTCGTGCAATTTTTACAAGGACGATGTATTCGGCGATGTTACCGCAAGCGACACAAACAGCGGAAGCATAGACTGCCCGCTTCAGACTGTGAGTGCCGCCGTAAATAAATGCGTTGTTTCCAATAAGCCGTATACAATTTATGTAGACGGAACTGTAAATGAAGTTAACTATTCTTCTTCTGACCCTACAGCCATTTCCATATCAAGCGGAAAGAAAATCACCATTAAATCTCTTCCGATAGGCGAAAAAAAAACAAAGGCAGTCATACAGGCAAACGGAAACGGACGCATTATGTATGCAGGCGGAACTGTCGTTCTTGAAGACCTTGTACTTAAAGGCGGAGGTAATACGAATTTGGGCGGAGGAATATATGTAAGGCCCGCCGGGATGCTTACTATGAAAAACTGCACTATAACTGAGTGTAACGCTACGAGTCAGGGCGGAGGTTTATACGTACCATCGGGCAGTACGGCAACTCTTACCGGCTGTACAATAAGCGGAAACAAAGCAACCGATGAAACCAACGGCATAGGCGGTGGAATAATGGCTAACGGCACGCTGATTGCAGACGGCACTTCTATTAGCAATAATAACTCTGGAAAGGACGGTGGTGGAATTTATATTGCATCTGATGTAACGGCAACTCTTACTGGCTGTACGATAAGCGAAAACAGTGCAAAAAGCACTGGCGGAGGTCTTAAGATATATAGCCCAGCTGAATTGACCAACTGTAAAATATTGAAAAACTCTTCTGGTTGGGATGGCGGAGGTTTTGGATGTGAGGTAAGTGATAGTGCAACAATAAATGTAACTTTTACAGAGTGTGAAATTATTGAAAATACATCTGGTAACAACGGCGGTGGTGGGGCAATACTTTCCAATGTGAATGCAACATTTAAGAGTTGTAAAATTGATGGCAATACTACAAAATTTAACGGAGGGGGATTGCTTTTATATGGAACTCCGACTGCAACGTTGGAAGACTGTACTATAAGCGGTAATACGGCAAATAACCCAAACGGCAATGGCGGCGGCGGTATTCGCACTGACTCAACAGGTCCTACCCTTAAATTGACTGGAACTACATCAATTTCTGGTAATATAACTCCGTCCGGTGGTGTTGGTAAAAGTATGTATCTTAACAGCGGATATATGCATATTAGTGGTGCCATTCATATTGACGATGACGTGAGTATTCGAACTGATGGTTCTGAAATTAGAACAACCATAACAGGCAGTCTTACAGGAACAACACCGGTTATTACAATTACGCCTACTGAGTATACGGCAGGAAAGCAAATTGTATCAGCCGGAAGCGGCGTAACGCTCTCAGATGAAGCAGGAAAATTCAAAATTTCAAATCCAGATTATATTATTTCCAAAGAGGGAAAACTGTGTTATCTAGGAACAACTTCTACTACTGCAGAAGACAATATAGCAATTTTTACAAACATTCCTGCCGGATGTGAAGCAACTGTAAATTTAGATAATTTATCTCAAACAAACTGGCAAGGACAAAGCACTGCAGAAATAAAAGGAAATGTCACTCTCACTGCCGCAACTGAAACTACCATCCAGAATTATGCAACCAGCGTATTTACCGTAAAAAGTGGCGGAACACTTACATTAAATAGCAATGTTACATTACAGACAACCTATGCAGGCATTACTGTTACTGTAGAACAAGGCGGAACTCTAGTACTTGACGGTGCAAAAATTACATCAACATCAACTATGTCTCCAATAGGAATAAAAGTCACAAATGGAACATTAATTATAAATAGCGGAAAAGTAACTGGTTTGAAAGGTTCACCTATTGTGGCAACAGACAGCATCGTCACTATAACAGGCGGAGAAATCAGCAATAATAGTGGTACTAGTAGTAAAGCTACTGTATCCCTAACAAACTGCACTGCGGATATACAAAACTTAACCATCATCAACAACTCAGCAAATTGTAATGGAGGTGGTATAAAGATTTCTGGTGACGGAACATATACATTTACAAGGTGTGAAATTTCAAACAATTCAACTGGTTACAGTAATGGAGAACCGGGATATGGTGGCGGCATATACATTGAAACTACTGGAACAGTAACATTAAAAGACTGTACTATTACTGGAAATAGTGCAATAAATAATGGCAGTTCAAGTAATGGGGGCGGAATTTATCTGGCAGCAGGAACACTCACAACAACCGGCTGTACTATAAGCAGCAACACAACAAAAAACGGCTCAGAAGAAACTTCAGGTTACGGCTCCCAAATATATGCCGTTGCAGGTTCTGTTTATAACGGAGAAACACTTGCAGCAGACAAGTTGATTGATTAATACAGTGAATAATGACCGCCGGAAAAGCCTGCCGTATGATGTATTAGAAAAAACAATCAACTCTCTACCAGAAGCAGCTTTGGTTGAACTGACTCATTATGTTGAATATTTAGCTTCGATTTATTCTCAAAAAGAAAATCATTCCGTAACAAACAAAATCAATAATTTTCTGAAAAACAATCCCGACTGTTTTGATGAGTTTAAAACTATGGAAAAAGAGTGTATCCGTCAATTCTAGCCTAAGTTATTCCAGCCACTCACCGCGCATCTTAAAT
>SAMEA3663026__coassemble_464_pt1 | contig 21790 bp, 24 predicted proteins | sample SAMEA3663026__metabat2_high_PE_017 | metagenome-assembled genome bin SAMEA3663026 (sample SAMEA3663026) | pig gut metagenome | biome: pig gut; feature: pig-associated habitat; material: faeces | place: France | collected 2012
CTATTTCTCCAGATTGGTTTGTTGATAACTGGAAATTGACGGTAGAAGCTATGATGAAACGAGTTAATGGGATTTTTGATTGAGAATGTTAATAACATCAAACTTCAAACCTTCACTTGACTTCTCTCTGGTTCTGCATTATATTCTAACCATAAGGATATCGCACCTTTGACTGCGAAATTTATACGGCCGAGGCAGTTTTTATTGCTTCGGCGCTTTTTTTATATGGCAGATTTAGAAATCTACGAAATCGATTCAGCATATATTGAATATCTTTCTGCATTTGAAGAGCATCTTTTCAGGAACAAAAAGATAACTCAAGACTTCTCTCGAAAATATATTGGAATTATACTTGAAATCGAAGGATTTAAATATTTTGCGCCCCTTTCATCTTTTAAACCCAAACACAAACGACTTTGCGAAACTGACGATTTTATCAAGATTGGTGTCTATGCCGTTATCAATTTGAATAATATGTTTCCTGCTCCTTTAAATATCTGTAAACCGGTTCTTATTTCTGACATAAAGAACGAGCATTATAAAAACCTTATAAGAGCCGAATACCGTATCATTAAACAGAAATCTGAACAAATTGTGAGCAATGCAAGAATAGTTTATGACCATAAGCTTATAAATGACGGAAAATCAAAGCTAAGCCAACGGTGCAATAATTTTAAATTGCTTGAAGAAAAGTGTAGAAAGTACAAAAGTAAATAGCAAATTGCTTCTGCAATTTACCTTTCACCAGGGCGTTGCGGGGTGTCCCCGCTAGAAGGGGTAGCGGAAAACGCGAAGCGGTTGGAGTGAGGGGGAGACTTCCCCCTCCTAAAACCTTAATCACCCGGAGAAAATTATGATTCTTGGCGGCGGTCCTAACAGAATTGGTCAGGGTATTGAGTTTGACTACTGCTGCTGTCATGCGGCTATGCAGCTTAAAGAATTGGGATACGAAACGATTATCGTAAACTGTAATCCTGAAACTGTTTCTACTGACTATGACACTTCTGACAAGCTTTATTTTGAACCTGTTACGACTGAAGATGTGTTGCAGATTTATGAAAAAGAAAAGCCGATGGGAGTTATCGTTCAGTTCGGTGGGCAGACTCCGCTCAACATTGCCCGCGAGCTTCAGGAAAACGGGGTAAATGTTCTTGGTACTTCTATTGATTCTATTGATGCTGCTGAAGACCGTGATATTTTCCGCCACATGATGGAAAAACTTGAAATTCCTATGCCTGAAAGCGGAATGGCTGTTAATTTTGATGAAGCTAAGGTTCTTGCTGATAAAATCGGATATCCTATTATGATTCGTCCTTCGTTTGTTTTGGGCGGTCGCGGTATGGAAGTCATTTATGATGAAAATACTTTGAAAGAATATGTTGCAAAAGCTGTTGGTGTAACTCCTGACCGTCCGCTTTTGATTGACCGTTTCTTGAAAAACGCTTTGGAATGTGAGTCTGACGCTCTGGCTGACGGTAAAAATGTTTATATTCCGTCTGTTATGGAACATGTTGAACTTGCAGGCGTTCACTCGGGGGATTCTGCTTGTGTAATTCCTCCAGTTTCAATTCCTGCTGAAAACTTAAAGACGATAAAAGAATATACTACAAAAATTGCTTCGGCTTTAAAGGTTTGCGGTTTGATGAATATGCAGTACGCTATTGAAGACGGAAAAGTTTATGTAATCGAAGCTAACCCTCGTGCTTCAAGAACTGTTCCGCTTGTTTCAAAAGTGTGCGACACTCAGATGGCACGCCTTGCAACACGTCTGATGCTGGGTGAAACTATTGAAAGTCTTGAGCTTAAAGACAAGGTGATTCCATATTACGGAGCAAAAGAGGCTGTTTTGCCTTGGAGCCGATTCCCTGGTGTTGACCCGATTTTGGGACCTGAAATGCGTTCAACTGGTGAAGTTTTGGGACTTGCTGAAACTTTCCCTCTGGCATTCTACAAATCTCAGGAAGCTGCTGGAAGTGAGTTGCCTCATGCGCCTGCTGCCTGGGAAAACAAAAAAGTTTTGATTTCTTTGAGCAACAAGGAAAGCCAGAAAGACCAGGTTTTGATGATTGGAAAAACTCTCAAAGATTTGGGATTTACTCTTGTGGGTACTCAGGGAACTGCCGACTTCTACAACGCAAACGGAATTAAATGCGAAGTTGTAAACAAAATTGGTGGTGGTCGCCCGGATGTTGTAGATTTGATTATGAACAAGGAAGTTTGTCTTGTAATCAACACACCAAAAGCAAAACGCAATTACGCAGAAGACCGTAAAACAATCCGCAAAGTGTGCCTGAAGTACAAGGTAAGCTACATCACAACACTTGCTGGTGCTGTTGCGGCTGTAAAGGGAATTGAAGCGGTAAAGAATGGTAATGGCGGCGAAGGCGGAGTAAAATCGCTGCAGGAATATCATGCGTTGATTAAATAAACCCTGAAACAAGTTTTGGGTGACAATGAACGCCAGTTCTGACTTCGGCCTGGGCTGGCGATTTTTTTATGATTTGAACTCTTGATGTATAGTATTTGTAATCGCACTTATCAACTTTGTTTCAAGAAGTTTTTTTGAAAATTCAATTGAATCAATAGTTGTTGAATTCAGTGTAGTTTCGAATAAAGTTTTATATTCAACACCTAAAGCTGCTGCAAGCTTTTCTACAATGTCTAGCGAAGGAGTTCTTTTTCCAACTTCTATTTGTGTAATATAAGGAGCAGATACGCCTGTTCTTTCTGCTAACATTTCTTGACTCCAGCCAAGTCGCTTTCTTAAGATTTTTATGTTTTCGCTTATAACAGCCTCAATAGGAATTTTATTCATTATGTTTAAATTATAGCGTTAAGCTATTATTGACCATAAGCACAATGTTAGTTAAAATACTAGCACAAGGTTACTTTTGTGACTTACAAATGGTTATATCAAATGTGGGGTTATAATGAATAAAAAAACATCTAAGTTTCTTATCATATCAATTATCCTAAATGTAATTATGTTTATGATGCTTTGCGGTGTTGCGTATTATAAACGAGAAGGAATAAAAAACAGAATTACAAAAATTATGGCATTCCAAAATAATCTAAAAACTGAAAACATGATAAAAAGCATGAATCAAGAAGTTTTTATTCCTGTTTTTGGAAAATATGAAAATGGAGAAAAAGTCATAAAATTGCATTTATCGGTAATTCAATAACTTTACATGGAATAGCGGAAAACATCGGGTGGACACATGAATCAGGAATGGCAGCTTCAAAACTCGAGAATGATTATGTGCATTTATTGATAGAAAAAATAGCATTAAATAAAAATGTGTCAATTGAATATGCAATAGTGAATGCATCAGGTTTTGAACGAAATTTTGAAATATTTGATTATGCAAGATTAAATAGAATAAAGGAGTTTTCACCTGACTATGTTATTTTTCAGCTAGGCGAAAACGTTTCTAATGAAGACATTAAAGACAAATATGATTTATTTATTGATAAATACACAAAATTAATTAATAATTTTAACAAATCAGAAAAAATAGTATGTCTTCCGTTTTGGTATGATAAAAACAAGATTTCAGCCATTACAGAAGTGGCTATTAGTACCGAATCATTTCTTATAGATTTGTCACATTTGGGTAATGGTCTGGATACTAGAAATTTTGCAAACTCAGAAGTTAATTATTCACATAAAGGTGTTGCTATACATCCTGGTAATTATGGAATGCAAAATATTGCTCAAAACATATTCTCTGTTTTTAATGCAACCATAAAATAATAATGTTGAAGTTACAAGAAAGGCTATTCAAATTCGGGCAGCCTTAATTTTTGGAGATAAAAAAGAGCGCTGTCGCAACACCGCTCTCGTAAGGAACACCAAATAATGTGCCCTTCAATCTAAATGAACTATAAAACATGCATAATGATTATTCAAGATTAAAAAAATCACGATGGAAAGAAAATGGATAAGTATTAGAAAATACTTGCTTTCTAAAACTTCTTATGTTATATTGACTGTAGTGGTGAGTCCTACCCTAAGTGGAATATTTAAAAGCAGTGTACCCTACTGTGAGTGGGAACTTTAAAAGCGGTGAGTCCTACCGTTAAGTGGAATCGATAAAGCCGTGCAGTTCGCTGACACGGCTTTTTTTGTAGGTAAATATGCAGCAAGAAAGACTTAATCTTTATTTTATGGATATGAAATACGTTCGTGATTTGCACAAAGCAGATGATCGAGTCCAGTCTGTTTCTCCTCAGATTCATAAAAGCAACCGACCCTTTGTCGGTATTGTAGTTATTTGTGATGAGCATAAATATTGTATTCCTCTGGATTCAGCTAAAGAGAAACACAAGACTAAAAAAAATGATGTTGATTTTACTCGCATTTTTGATGGTGATAAACTTATAAGTGTTTTAAATTTTAACAACATGATTCCTGTAGATGAAAGATTTATTACAAAAGTAGATTTGAAGATTTCACCAAAGGATAATCCGGCACAAGCAAATTACAAACGATTGTGCATCAAAGAAATTGAATGGTGTCGAAAGAATCAAGATGCAATCGTTAGAAAAGCAAATAAACTCTATTACCTGGTACAGAAGACGAATTGCAGCGGAATGTTGAAAAAACGATGCAATGATTTTAAGAAGCTGGAAAAAGTTTTGGAAAAATTGTTGAAAAAATAATCTTTATTCTACAACATAGAATATCCAAATTTTGTTTGTAATAATAAGATAAGGAAAGAAGAATGAATTTAAGAGTAAATGAAATAATAAACATTTTAGATGATGAAACAGCCGTAGAGATTTTAAATGAAAGCGAAAAATGTTTTAAAATTGGGGCTGATAGAGCTGCACTTTTATTTGCTTTTAATTCTTTAATGCAAGCTTTAAAAAATAAATTGATAAAAGCTGGAAAACCAAAAGATGTGACACAAGGAGAATGGGATTAATTTTATCAAAATTTATTAGATGACGACAAAACAGAAAAGGTTATATTAAAAGAAATAAAAAACAATTCTTCAAAATATTTTACAATTGATGAAGGATTAAAAAAAGATATGGATTATTGGATTTCACGACGAAATTCTTGTGCCCATTGGAAATTGAATGATGAGATAACAAGTGATTTAGTTGATGTCTTTTATTCTTTTTATTTGCATAATATTTATAGGTTTCAATTAGGCTCATCTGTTGAAAAAGTGATATCTGATTTAAACGATATTTATGATGTTACGAAAAATCGTCCAGGAACATCCCCAGAAATTGTTATTCGAAGGATAAGTTATTCAATTAAAAATGAAGAATTTGGAACTCTGTTATCAACATTGGCAGATAACTATCTTTGGAACATTTCTAAAGATAGTCCCTTGCTTGAAATAACAAAATATATGTTTATGATTCTTGATGAAAATAAAATAAAAAGATTAACAGAGAAAATTAGAATAACTCCGCAATGGGCTAGTTATTTTTTAGAAAAATTCCCTCGATATTTTGACTATATATTCAAAACAAAAGATGATTTCTTTGAAATTATAAAAATAAATACTGAAAGCTGTTGTAAATTATTCCTTATTTTTGAAAAACAGGGTTTATCTTCTAACGGACAGAAAAATAATGATTATGAACTTTTTTATAAATTCATTTTTGATAAAGGAATATTTGTTGATGAACAGGATATTTTTACTGATGGGTTTTATAATTATGTAAAAGTAAATTTGTCTAATTATTTTTCAAATTGGCAATGGTTAAATGATAATGCTCGTTGTGAAACGTTAATAAAAATACTGACAATGAAAAGTCCAGACTTAGATATTTGTAAAATAATAATAAATCATTATGGAAATATGTTTAATTCACATTTTTTTCTAGAACGATTAAAGTATTCTTTTGCAAAAAATTTTAACAAAGAAATTATAAATATTGCCTCAGTAAATAATTTATTAACTCCTAGGCAGCTTGATAGTATTTTGAGAAATAATTGTTAATAATTTTCAAAATATTTTTTTTACACAAAATTAAAAATAGCAAATTGCGAAGCAATTTACCTATCGGGTTTTAGGGCGGAGCCCTAGGCGAAAGGGGTGTGGTGAAAACCGCACAGCGGGTTGAACCCAGGGGGAAGGCTTTCCCCCTCATCATTTATATCCGCCAGAAGATTATGATTTTGGGCGGTGGTCCTAACAGAATTGGTCAGTGAATTGAGTTTGACTACTGTTGTTGTCACGCAGCTATGCAATTGAAAGAAATGGGTTACGAAACGATTATCGTAAACTGTAATCCTGAAACTGTTTCTACTGACTATGACACTTCTGACAAGCTTTATTTTGAACCTGTTACGACTGAAGATGTGTTGCAGATTTATGAAAAAGAAAAGCCGATGGGAGTTATCGTTCAGTTCGGTGGGCAGACTCCGCTCAACATTGCCCGCGAGCTTCAGGAAAACGGGGTAAATGTTCTTGGTACTTCTATTGATTCTATTGATGCTGCTGAAGACCGTGATATTTTCCGCCACATGATGGAAAAACTTGAAATTCCTATGCCAGAAAGCGGAATGGCTGTTAATTTTGATGAAGCTAAGGCTCTTGCTGATAAAATCGGCTATCCTATTATGATTCGTCCTTCGTTTGTTCTTGGTGGACGCGGTATGGAAGTCATTTATGATGAAAATACTTTGAAAGAATATGTTGCAAAAGCTGTTGGTGTAACTCCTGACCGTCCGCTTTTGATTGACCGTTTCTTGAAAAACGCTTTGGAATGTGAGTCTGACGCTCTGGCTGACGGTAAAAATGTTTATATTCCGTCTGTTATGGAACATGTTGAACTTGCAGGCGTTCATTCTGGGGATTCTGCGTGTGTAATTCCTCCAGTTTCAATTCCTGCAGAAAATCTTGCAACAATCAAAGAATATACAAAGAAGATTGCTTCGGCTTTGAAGGTTTGCGGTTTGATGAATATGCAGTACGCTATTGAAGACGGCAAAGTTTATGTAATTGAGGCTAACCCTCGTGCTTCAAGAACTGTTCCGCTTGTTAGTAAAGTGTGCGACACTCAGATGGCACGCCTTGCAACAAGATTGATGCTTGGTGAATCTTTGGAAAGCCTCGGTCTCAAAGACAAGAAGATTCCTTACTACGGAGCAAAAGAGGCAGTTTTGCCTTGGAACCGATTCCCTGGAGTTGACCCGATTTTGGGACCTGAAATGCGTTCGACTGGTGAAGTTTTGGGACTTGCTGAAACTTTCCCTCTGGCATTCTACAAATCTCAGGAAGCTGCTGGAAGTGAGTTGCCTCATGCGCCTGCTGCCTGGGAAAACAAAAAAGTTTTGATTTCTTTGAGCAACAAGGAAAGCCAGAAAGACCAGGTTTTGATGATTGGAAAAACTCTCAAAGATTTGGGATTTACTCTTGTGGGTACTCAGGGAACTGCCGACTTCTACAACGCAAACGGAATTAAATGCGAAGTTGTAAACAAAATCGGTGGCGGCCGCCCGGATGTTGTGGATATGATTATGAACAAGGAAGTTTGTCTTGTAATCAATACACCAAAAGCAAAACGCAACTACGCAGAAGACCGTAAGACGATACGCAAAGTGTGCCTAAAGTACAAGGTAAGTTACATCACAACACTTGCTGGGGCTGTTGCCGCTGTAAAGGGAATTGAGGCGGTAAAGAATGGAAATGGAGGAGAGGGAGGTGTAAAATCTCTCCAGGAGTACCATAGCTTAATAAAATAAGATGCGAGTTTTTGCTCTGCCAAAACTCGATAGTGAGGGCACAAAGTGCCCGAACGGAGGATACCGCAGATTGATTATGTAAGGTGGTGCTGATACTCAGTGCGGATTTTGGGGGAACGGTTAACGCCGTTTCTGCGATATCCTGCGTTTGAATTCTCATGTAAAAGAAAAGTTTTTTATCTTCAAAATGTGGTGCATAATGATTTAATTCTTCCTTTTGAATATTCAGGTTGGTTAGGATTTGAAAGATTTGTTCAATTAGTTACCAACATCTTCTACTATATAATACTTGTTTTTAAAGTGGCGGTAGATTCCGTGGATTTTTAGTGTGCGTGGTTCTGTTTCCATTTTTTGCGCTCCTGTTTCTTCTATATAATCTTCCAGCTTTTTTGCACTGTATTAAAAATTTTATCAGTTTCCTTCAGTTTGCCAATAAGCAAAGGTGACGATGGATTGTGATTTTTCATATTTTCCAAAACTGATTTTGAATCATAGTTTGCATAGCAATACTTGCATAAATGGCCGCAGGAATTATAAGCTCCGATATCACCATTCAAGAAGCAGAAACATTCCTTGCGCCCCTGAGTTTTCTTTGGAACTTTCAATTTAGTGCCGGCAGCTTTTTCCAGAACATCAATTGTCTGACATCCTCTGCAGTCCGCTCCAAACTGCGCCAGCTCATCACCTTCCGCACATGGCTTTAACATCATCCCATATTGAATTGCAATCCTAACAAATTCTTTACCAAGAAAAACTCTTTCCTCCGATGTTACTTCCCGCGCTTCTGGGAAATTTCTTTTGACCTTCGGATATAAATCAATAAAACTGATTACAGCTGTTTTTGTATAACCACAGAGTCGTTTCGCTATATTTTCAAAAGCTTTCAGATGATATTGAATCGTATATTTCTGGGAAATAAAAATCGGATCATAACGCCAGCCTATATTTTCGCTTCCAATGATTTTTGAAAGTTCGATTATGGCACCAGCAACAACGGCTTTCTCTGGAACGTGAGGTTCAATTTCCTTGCCATAAGGAGTCAGCGTCACAAACCACCACTGAGGATATGGTTCAAGAGTTTTCATCAGTTCATCGTTCCGAAGAACCGGCACAGGATTTTTGGTACAGAACGTAATCAGGTCTACAATATCTGGATTTAGCTCATACCGCGAAATCGAATCAGGATAATATGGATTTCTGACCATAACATAACCTTCCTTCAGCCGATTAAGAAGCCACTGAGAATAAAATGCAGGGATGTCTGTTCGCATACCGGTTTGGATGATCATTTGAAATCGATTACCTTGATGATAACTCAAACATCTGTTCCAGCAGGAATTTACCCGTTTTTGTTTTGAAAATGTTCTTTTTCATTTCTGGAATAGATTCGCGTTTGCAGTAACCTTCCATTACATTTACTATAAAGTCCGCTTCAACAAGAATCTGGAAGTCGATTCCGTCAATTGCCTTGTAAGTGTGATGATGAGCAATGATAAAGCAGATTCGGTCGATGTCTTCTGGAGGAAGTCCGTGTGGAGCTAGAAGTTCGCGGGCAATCGCAGGGCCTTCGGCTTCCTGATGCTGCGGCTGGGAATTGCCATATTTTTCCTTGCTGATTTTTACACCAATATCGTGAAGATAAGCTGCAAGTTCAGTTATAAAAAGAGTATGTTCATCTACGTTTTCCATTTGGGCGATAAGACGACTGTATGCGTGAACAGACATGAGGTGGTGGATATTCGGGCCGTCGGGGTCGTAGGTAAAGATTTGAGATAATAAATTGTTTATATTCATAGCACTATTCCGCATATTTCTTAAAGTTTTCAGCCTGTTCAAAGACTTCGTTGTAGACTTCATTTCTAGGAACAGGTGGATAACCATTATCATCAAGAAGAATCATGAGATCAGCTTCCATTTCTGCCTTAACATCAATTCGCTGATCCCAATCTGTGTAACGGGTTTTATCATCAACAAGGGCTTTTACTTTTTTTGCAAGATTTTTCATTTTTTCATCAGAATATTGATTTTCGAAATGGAATTTTTTAGCACAACTTGCAAGAATGTCGTAGAATGCTTTTTCCTCAAAACTGATTCCTAACTCTTTGAACTTTTCTTTATCAACTTTTATATCGTTAAGCAAATCATTCAACTGCTTGGCAACTTCATCAAGAACCTGAGCTGTAAAATCATCAAGATGACGGTTATTGTATGCTTCAATCAGTTTCTTCATTCGCTCAGAAAATTCCATTGCCTTAATCTTGTTTGTCTTTTTGTAGTCGGCAATGACTTGCTGTAAAAGCTGCTGAAGGATTTTGATTTTTGTATTTGGCAATTTTATTGCGTTAATCTTTTCAAGATATTCTGGAGTAAAAATATCAAAATTGATATTCTTTCCAACCTGGAACAATTCCTCAACTCCATCAGACTTAATTGCTTCGTTTATCATTTGGGCAACATGATGATTCATTGTTGTAATATCTGGTGCATTACCTTTTGTAAGCTTAAAAAGAATTGAACGGATTGCAACATAAAAATTGATTTTATCTTTTTCAACCTTAGAGATTTTCTCACTTGAAGAACAAAGATTAAATGCTTTTTTCATTCTTCTAACTGCGTCCATAAATCTTTTTTCAAGTTCTTCAGTTGTCTGTACAAACTCAACTGCACGATTTAAACATTCCAGTTGTTTAAGAGGACTTCCGTTGTAATAATCCCCAGAATCAAAATTATTGAATATTGCATCAAGAACACTTATCTGATCTTTTACAATAACAACTGCTTTGTCAGTATCTTCAAATTCTTCGTTTTCGGCACCGGTATATTTTTTCAAGGCTTCATTCATTGCTCGCTTAATGCCGATGTAGTCAACTATTAATCCTTTTTCTTTTCCCTTGTAAGTTCTATTTACACGACTGATTGTCTGAATAAGAGTATGTTTCTGTAAAGGTTTGTAAATGTAAATTGTATCAAGAGACGGAACATCAAATCCTGTAATCCACATATCAACGACAATTGCAATTTTGAAGTTTGATTTAATGTTCTTGAACTGACGGTCAAGTTCTTTGCGGTAATCATGATTTCCAAGCATTTCATAAAGACCTTTTGTATCTTTTGCTTTATTCTCGGTCATTACCATTTTGATTCGTTCAATAGGCTTAAGTTCTTTTTTATCTTTTTCACTTAAAACTTCATCATCAGAACAAACCTTCTTTTCATTCCATTCAGGACGCAGTTCAACAATCTTTTTCCATAAAGAATAAGCAATCTCGCGGTTCGAGCAGACAAACATTGCTTTGCCTTCAACAGTTGCGCCTTCGCGTACCCGAGTTTCATAATGATTAATAAAATCCTTTGCAACCTCAGCCACAACATCTGGGTCGCCAATAATGGCATCTAAATTCGCAACCGCTTTTTTACTTGCGGAAATTTGAGCTTCGTTTGCTCCTTCATTTTCACACTGATGGTAATATTCTTCAATTTCGCGTACTTTTTTCTGGTCAAGAATTACCTTTGCAGCACGCCCTTCGTAAACAAGATTTACAGTAATACCGTCCGCAACAGATTCCTTCATGGTGTAAGTATCAACAATATCACCAAAAACAGACTTCATGTCATCAATAGGAGTTCCTGTAAAACCAACATAAGTTGCATTAGGAAGTGAATCATGCAGATATTTTGCAAAACCGTATTTGTGTTCAACGCCGTTGTCGGTAATCACAGTTTTTTCATCAAGATTACTCTGCGAACGATGAGCCTCATCACTGATACAGATAATATTAGAACGGTCAGAAAGAAGTTTTATATCTTCGCAGAACTTCTGAATTGTAGTAAGAAAAACACCGCCGCTTTTTCGCCCACGAAGTTTAGACCCCAAATCTTCACGGCTTTCAATACATTCAACATTTTCATCGCCAATATAGTTTTTACTTTCTACAAAGATTTTACTAAGCTGGGCATCCAAGTCTGTTCGGTCAGTAATTACAACAATAGTCGGGCTGTTCAATTCACGGGATTTCATCAAAAGTCTGCTTAAGAAAACCATAGTGTAACTTTTACCACAACCAGTAGCACCAAAATAAATGCCTCCCTTACCATCACCTGCAGGACGAATAGCAGACTTAATGCTTCCAAAAAGTTTAGTAGCCGCGAAGAACTGAGGATAACGGCACACAATTTTAATTTCTTTATCACTGGAATCAGGAAAATAAACAAAATCCTTAATAACGCCCACAAGCCTGTCCTTACGGAACAAACCGCGAATCATAGTCATCAAAGAACTGATTCCGTCGCTGTCTTTATCTGTGCTTTCAACTTTACGCCAGGCATAAAAGAATTCATAAGGACTGAACAAAGAACCAATCTTATTATTCACGCCGTCACTTATAACAACAAACGCATTGTATTTAAACAGTTCAGGAATATCACGGCGATAGCGGACAGTAAGCTGCTTGTAAGCATCTTCAATAGTTGTGTTTTCTTTGATTGCTGATTTAAACTCCAGCACCACCAAAGGAAGCCCATTCACATAAACAATTCCATCCGGAATACGAAGCTGTTCGCGTCCTTGAATCTCAACTTGGTTTACAATTTCAAAAAAATTGCGCTCTGGATTTTCAAAATCAATAAGTTGGATAAAAAGGTCTTTCTTGCAGAAACCTTGGTTCCCATTGTCTTCACGTCGGATTGTAAAACCATTGCAAATTAAATCCAGCATCCGTTTATTTGCATCATAATCGGAACCGCTGATATTTTTAAGACGAACCACAATACCGTTAATTTCACTTTCAGTTAAATCTTCAAAGGCGTAACGGTGATGAAGATAAGCTGCAAGCAATTCCGGCAGCAGAACATCAGTCTTTTCGCGGTGAATGTACTGCCCGGTCTGGTGAGTGTACCCTTCATTTTCAAATAATTCCATTATGGAAAGTTCTAATTTATGCTCATCGAATTGCATGGTTGGACTCCTAATTATTCTGACTTTTATATTCCTCTGCAACGGCAGAAGGTCCGTCCCACCAGAGTTTTGTTGCGTCATCATAAAGCATTTTTGCGGTATTCGATTTCATAAAATCAAGCAAAACCTTTTCCTGAGACTGATTAGTTTCCTGTGCAATCTGTTCTACTGCCATTTTTGCCGTCAAATCCATTGCAAATAAAGTCTTATCGTTCGACATAATCTACTCCAAAGAAACATTTTCGCTCTTCAAAAACTCTAATGTTGAAATCGCTTTTTCGCTTCTAAAGCAAAATTGATCTTTTAAGCGTTCTGGCAAAAGCAGACTTATACACATTTTATCAGCCTGCTCACTTCCCATAGCACCAAAAACATTATTCATGTATGCAATAATTGTTGCATTAGTATCATCATTCGCAATCTTCCCAGAAATAACATCGTAGACCAGCATAGATTTTTTAATCTCTTCAAAAGAACCGTTCCGCCTGTGAGCTACGACACAATGAAGCCAATCAACATCAGCTGTTTCAAATGAATAAGAATTCAGAGAACATACCCCATTTACTTTGAAAAATGAAATTTGTGCAAACTTTTCTGAATAAGAGATAATACCTTTGGCTTTGGCTTTCGTTGCAGATATCTTTGCAAAGGATTTAGCTTGCTCTTTTGAAGTTGTAAGATAAAATCCCTGCCCAAAATCTTTGTACATTGCACATTTGTCCAAATCAGGATTTTCCACAACGCAGTAGCTTCCGTGATAAAGAACAATTCCATCTTTAAGTTTATTCATACAGCAGCTCCTTTAGATTTGAGGTATGATTTTACTTCTTCAAAAACAGCTTCGTCACCTTCAACATGGAAAATACCAAAACTTTCACGAATAAACGGTAGCACGTTATATTGCCCGAAAAGTTCCGCTGCCTTTTTTAAGGAAAGCGAATATTTTTCTGCCATCATGCGTAAAATCCGTATTTGCATAAACAAAATCTGCTGACTTTCGTTCATAGTTTGTTCCTTATGATTATTATAACATATTTTGCTCCAATTGTTCGAAAATTCCAAACAATTCCATTATGGAAAGTTCTAATTTATGCTCATCGAATTGCATGGTTATTCCTCCACTTCCTCGTAATAATATGAATAATCGATACCTTTCATAAACATTTCACGGTCATCGATTTTGTCAATAAGAGCATTTTGCAAGAGTTCTTTTATCCTAGTCGAATCTACTGCACTTTCTTCCATTACAAAAAGATAGTCTTTTTTGTTGATTTTACTCCAGTCAATGCATTGCTTCAAATTCTTTTTGAGTATCAAATCAAGCCAGATTCGTGTACTTCTGCCGTTTCCTTCCCGGAACGGATGTGCTATGTTCATCTCAACATATTTATCAGCAATTTCTTCAAATGAACTTTCATTCATCTTTTCTATTTTATTCAAAGTTTCTGGCAAATATTGAGCCAAAGCAAACTGAAATCCGCCTTTTGAAATGTTGTCCGTGCGGATTTTTCCTGCAAAATCATATAGACCACCGAACAAATACGCGTGAATCTGTTTCAAACCGTTCACAGTACCTACTTCAATATTGCTTAAAAGCGAACTTTCAAAAAGTGCATACGCTTTTGTTTTGCTTTTTCCGTCGATTGTCTCATCTGAATAAGTAAACCATTCAATGAATTTTGTGGATTTCGTGTTCGGAAAATTCTTCGCAAGTTCAATAACTTGATTATAATCCATAACATTTGAAAGTCGCTTTTTCCCATCTGGAGCAGTCAGTTTGAACTGGGTAGTGACACTACCCAGTTGATTGCCTTTTTTTTTAGCTTTGCTTTGAGATATTTCCAGTAGTTGCGGTTCTTTTCGTAATCGTTCTGTTCATTTAGAACGCCAATAACATCAAGTACATAGAACCACCATTTAGCGTTCTCTTCATCCCAAACAGCACGAACTTCTCTGTCGTTAAAAAATCGAATCGATATTTTACTCAAAATGCCGGTCTCCTTTATAATTTAGGAGGGGGAAGTCTCCCCCTCGCTCGCACTTCGTTGCTCGCTACCCTCTCGCCTAGGGGCTTCGCCCCTAAAACCCCGATATTGTCACACGGATTGGAGTTTCCTAACGGAAACTCTAAATTATTATTTTTTTGGGAATTGCGTTAGCAATTCCGAATCCGTGTGACACTCCTCACATTCCCGAAATACGGGAAATAATCAACTGTTTTAATTCTTGTAATTTAGCGATTTCAACTTTATTCATATCATAATTATTCATAATCTTTGAAACGCTATTTTCAAAATTCAAAATTTCATCTCTATTGAAATAAATTTCAAAATCTTTCATATCGGTCTGAGTGATCAAAGGCTGTGTCGAGCCTCTGTTCAAAAGACTATAATCTATATTCTTTAGAATGAAATATGTATATTCAAAGTATTTACTTTTGATTGTAAGTGTATTATCTGAGCACCAACATTTATCGTTAAATCTTTGAACTTTTCCATGAGTTCCAACACGACCAATAACTAATGTTTTTCCATCATAGTTATAATTATTAATGTATCCCATTACATCACCAGCTCCAACGAAAGGTATTAAGCCATCTGAAATATCATCAGGTCTTTTTCCAGAATTTATTTCTGCTATATTACCTAGTTTTTCGTTCGAAGTTTTATCTTTATTTAATTCATCAAACAAACACTGAGCCGTCCTCTCCAAATTCTCATTTATTTTTTTCTTAATCTGAATACGTTTGGTGATGGCGTTGTAGGTGTCTACGATTTTCTGTTGTTCTTTTATGTCTGGAACTGGAAGTCTAATTTCACAAAAATCTTCCCACGTGATTCCTCCGCGAACACTTCCATCTGTTCTGAACCAGCAGTTTCTATCAAATTCATCTCTTTTAAATAAAAGCATAAGAAATTCAGGCATTACTTCGTTTTCATCTTTTATTCTGAACATAAAATATGCAGGTGAAACTAATGCAGGTTTATCTCGTAAATATAGAGAAACTGGTAATCGTTCATCACGACCAACATGCATTGGATTACATGCAAAAATATTTTTTGAAATCAGTTTATAGTTTGATAAATCCGTCCCAATTGTATTTGCAACAGATGGCATAAATTCTTTATCAATGCTAATTCCAAGAACTTCTGTCGAAACAAGAGATTTATTCCTTTCATCAATGAGTTCAACAATTTCCCCAAGTTTTTTGTAATTCTGTTTCATCTATTTTCCTTATTTTACCACACGGATTTGTTCAGACCTAACGGTCTTCACTCATAAAAAAGTGAGCAACGTTAGTTGCGAACCAATCCGTGTGACATTTATTTCCACCATCTTTTTTAAACATTTCGAATTCGCTACGTTTAAAATCAATATTGCGGACATCAACAGGTTGTATATATTTCCCTAACTTTTTGTACTCCGCTTTCATTTATTATCCCCAGCAGTATCAGAAATTGAAAGAAGCTTTTGTGAGGAAAAATCAAGTCCAAGAATTGTCTGCAACTGATTTACAGCAGTCTCGCGCAAAAGTTCAAGCCGTTTAGATTGCTCAATATTCTGTTTTATTAAAATTGCATTGTAGCTTTCAAGATTTGATAAAACGAGAAGATGTTGCAAATCTGTATAATCACGAATATTTCCCTTTTTACCGGGGTTTTCTTTTCTCCATTCTTTTGCAGTTTTTCCAAACAATGCTACATTCAACAAATCTGCTTCATCAGAATAAACAAAGGACTTTTGTGAGGCAGTCAGTTCTGGAATTATGAGATTTTCTTTTATTGCGTCTGTATGAATTTTGTAATTAAGTTTTGAAAGTTCTCTATTAAGATTCCAGTTTAATGAAAGTCTGGAATTCTCATCTGATTTTAGCCTTTTATAGTCCTTTATGATATAAAGTTTGAACTCAGGAGAAAGCCATGATGCAAATTCCAATGCAATGTCTGAATGTGCAAAAATTCCACCGCCATAGCGACCAGATTTTGTAATAACTCCTTTGCCTTGTAATATTTCATTCCAGTTTTTTATTGAAAAAGTAAAAGCGTTTGTTCCGACATCTTTTTTAAACGTATCGAATTCGCTACGTTTAAAATCCGGATTATGCAAGCTTTCCCACAAGCCAAGGAATTCAACTATATCTCTACCACGTAACCAGGTGTGAATAGTTATTCGGGGATCTGAACTTCTATAACGAGCAATATCTGTAAGAGAAATATAATCGTTTTCAAAATCTGTCGTATAGATTCCAATATCAATTCCATTTGCATGAATTGTATCTTTTATTGTTTTATTCATAGTTTCTTTACCTTCCCCTAGATTTTGAAGGAAATTTCTTATTTTCTGAAAGCTTAATATGTGTGTTTTCTGCCATTATAGTTCATCTCCTTTTGTTTTGATAATTTCCCAATGTCCACCTTTTGCGCCGCCCTGACGTTTGATTGCGTTCTGCCCTTTCAGTTTTTCGATATGCTTTTGAATGGCACTTGGGTTTATGTTCAGTTCTTCGCAAAGCTGTTTTCTTGAAATATTTGGATTTGCCTTTATAAGGTCAAAGACTCTGTATGTTGTTTCTGACCACTTTTTCTGACCACCTTCCTCTGAATCTGATTCCATGGAATTCTTATAATCAACATATTTTTTTGCATAAATAAAACTCTGCTCGTAGGCAGTCTTTAGATCAAGGTTCATCAACTGTTCAACCATAGGCTTATTTGTGCTGATTCCTTCATCAAACAAAAGCTGATTTTCAATTTCTGTTACAGTTGAACCTTCGATTGCCGTTGAGTGCGTAATAATTGAATAAAGGTAAAATTTGTCATAATCAAGTTGCTGCTGAATACCGAGACGGTTATATTCTTCTAAAACAGATGTAAGTTCGTTATTCATTCCAGAACCTCCCAATGTCCGTTTTTGTCGGCACCCACTCTGCGGATAATATTCTGCTCCTGAAGTTTTTTCATGTTCCTATTTACTGTTTCACGACTAATAGAAAACTGTGTTGCAAGTTCGGTTTGAGAAAGATATTTATTCTCTTTAACAGCCTCAAGAATTTTCTGTTGTAGTTGAGTTAGGTTTACTGTGATTTTACTATGACTTTCGTGTGATTTTACATTTATCTTTTGAGTAATCTTTGCAGTATCATTTTCGCTTGAACTTACATTATATGTATCATAATCAATATGACAATATCTGTTTTTAAGCTCATTTTTTTCGTCTAACAAAAGGTTTCTGAAAAATCGTTCCAGATAAACAGGATTTTCCTGAATTCCTTTTTTTAGATTCGTGTAGTTTGCGCGGACAAGTGCATTTCTAAAATACCAACTGTTTTCCGCGAAAATGTCATTATCTGCCTTAAAACCAAGAGAACGCAAATATTTTATCGTAAAAACAGCTGTCGTTCTTGTGTTGCCTTCCCCAAAAGCATGAATCTGCCACAGGCGTGAAATAAAAAATGTAATATGACGAATTGTTTCGTCCATCGAAAGCCCTTTGTAATTAAAATTGCGTTCCTGCTCAAAATCATAATCAAGGGCTTCTTTGAGTTCGTATGATGCACCATACATTACGCTATCGCCATTCAAAATCCATTCTTTTTTTGTGATGTCGTAATCTCTGATTTTACCGGCGAACTTAAATATTCCTTCAAAAAGCCTTTTGTGAATTGCAATAAGATGTGAAGGACTGAAATTAAAAGACGGTTCACTTAGAATCTGCGCTATACGACATGAAACTTTATCGGCTTCTTCCGTACGCTCGTCTTCATCGTCGTTTCTTACAGTTTTGCTCTGATAATACGAATCAATCAGATTTTTTGCTTCATCAAAAGAAATGTCCCCTTCAATATTACACTTGGCGGTTTCATACAGATACGATGACGGAGTTAGACCATCTACCTGTTGTAAACCAATTGCCGTAGACCACGCAAGTGTTTTGTCTTTTTTGCTAGCGTCTGTGTGGCGGATATATTCTTCAAAATCGATTTCGTAAGTTTTTTTTTCGTCCATCTTTACCTCAATATTATCACGGATTCGGAAAATCTAACGATTTTCCCATTCTTAAAAATGAGATATTCTTTCCCACTTCAGTGAGTTACAACCGAAATTTACAAGCAAGCCAATCTGTTTATTAGAAGCCTTTAAATAATTGATTACTTGGGCTTTATGTGCTTTTACTAAATTGCTCACAGCTTTTAATTCCACAATGATTTCTCCATAACAGATAAAATCCGCAAAATATTCTTTATTCAATTTTTCACCTTTATAAACAATTGGCAAAAGCTTTTCGCGTTCATAAGGGATTTTTTCTAAGAGAAATTCTTTTTCCAAAGCTTCCTGATATACTGGTTCAAGAAAACCGTTTCCTAGTTCATTATGAACCTCAAGGCAAGCCTTTAATATAGACTCAGTTTCTTTTTCATACAGTAACAAAGTTTCCTCCTGATTTTGCGCTAGTAAAATCCAATACGCCACTTCGTGTCGTTTGCATGAGTGGAAATTATTTAACACGCCGCTTTCGCAGCTTGTGCATCCGTGTAGCAATTTTTACAACTTAATCTCGTATCCCATTTCCTTAAACACACCAAGCAATTCCCTTTTACTTTCTTCTTCCTGTTTAAGTAAATCCGTAAGTTCGCTTTGAAGAGCTTTCATTGCTGAATCATAATCTTGAGTTTTATCACGGTTCACAAATTCAATGTAGCGGCTTGGAACAAGGTTATAGCCTTTTTCTGCAATTTCCTTTTTTGTGGCACTGTAACAGAATTCCGGCACATCCGCATAAGTTTCATCTTTACCAGAGAGCTGCCATGCGTGGAAAGTTGATGTTACCTTGTCGCGGTCATCTTGTGTGAGTTCAATATATTTTTTCTCGAATGGACTTCCCATCTGGCGTAAATCCATGAACAAAACTTCTTCTTCGCGGTTTCGGTAATTCTTGATTTTTCCGTTTTGTTCAACTGTACGGCTCTTTTTATTCTTATTCAAAATCCAGAGTGTTACCGAAATATCTGTTGTATAAAAAAGATTTCGTGGGAGAATTACGATTGCTTCAACAAGATTGTTTTCAATCAGCTGCTTACGGATTTCTAATTCCTGTCCTTCACCGCTTAATGCTCCATTTGCAAGAAGAAAGCCTGCTGTTCCGTTCTGACTAAGCTTTGAAACCATGTGCAAAATCCAGCCATAGTTAGCATTGCTTGTTGGCGGAACCGTATAGCCGTTCCAGCGGTAATCATCAACAAGTTCATTTTCTGCACGCCAGTCTTTCTGATTAAATGGTGGATTAGCCATTATATAATCTGCACGCAAATCTTTATGAAGGTCATTTGTAAATGTGTTTGCCGCTTTTTCGCCCAAATCGCAGGGAATTCCGCGGATTGCAAGATTCATTTTTGCAAGCTTATAAGTTGTAGTTGTTCCTTCCTGTCCGTAAACAGAAATGTCTTTTGAGTTTCCAGCATGATTCTCTACAAACTTCAAAGACTGCACAAACATACCACCAGAACCACAACAAGGATCATAGATTTTTCCTTTGTAAGGCTCAATCATTTCTGCAATCAGATTTACAACAGATTTTGGAGTATAGAATTCTCCTTTACCTTTGCCTTCCTGAAGCGCAAACTTTGTAAGGAAGTATTCATACACGCGCCCCATAATGTCGTTTTCTTTATCTGCATTTGTCTGGATATTGTTGATTTCATCAAGGAGTGCTGCAAGTTTTGAAACATCAATTCCAAGCCGTGAATAATAGTTATCTGGCAAGGCACCTTTAAGGGAAGGATTTTGTTTTTCAATTGTGTTTAATGCTGTGTCGATTTTTAATGCAATATCATTTTGTTTTGCATTCTGAATAATGAATGACCAGCGGCTTTCTTCTGGAACAAAAAAAACATTTTTCATTGTATAAAAAGACTGAATATCAATATATTTTTCTTTTCCTTCTTCCACAAGTTCTGACCGGCGCGCTTCAAATTTATCATTTACAAATTTCAAGAAAATAAGACTTAAAACAACATGCTTGTATTCTGCAGGTTCAACAGTTCCACGAAGTTTATCGCATGCGCCCCAGAGAGCGTCTTCAAAGCTTACTTGTTTTTTTGTTTTAGCCATTTTATAAAATCTCCAAACAATATTAATTTATAAACTTTCATAATATTTTTATTTTTGCAAACATAAAAGAACGTCGCTTTTCTAGGAAATCATTGAAGTTTTCAGGTTTCATTTCTGGTACAACAATAACAGCATTATGAATATCACTTAATAAAATTCCACCTGTTATTGTTTTTGGTGTGTATGTTTCTGCTTCCATTTTCAAGTCTCCATTGAAAAAGTGTATAGCATGTAAGTGTCAAATAATGACTTATGATAATTTTTTCATTAATCTACTTGTATAGTAAAAGTAAATTATAGCACATTTTCAGATTTTTTTGGGGATAAAATATTATGTTTTATCACTGTTATTATTGTTCCTCATCTAGATATGGAAGAATGTTTTTACACAAGATATTTTTGCAAAAGGCATAATTAGCCTATAGCGAACCTTTTGAATCTCATCAGAGTCTTATAACTCCTGCTGTTGACACATCCGTATCATGAACAAAGAGATGTGCTTTGTAACCAACACACAGGTTTATATCATTTTAAGAATATCATCCAACTCGCTGCTCATTTTTTTATAATTCTTTTATCATCTTTATGTATATACAAAAGGAATTCAATTATCAGCAGAATTGAAAATATAATTTAGAAGGATCAGTCTTCTGAAAAAGTTCTGTCACAATTTAACAAAGACCCCTATCAGTTTGTAAATGAAAAGAATTATATAGTGATTCATCAAGAAAAACGGGGACAGATTTAAATAATTCGGTTTTTAAAAAAAGTAATCTGATTACTTGCTTGTAAATAAAACGATTAGTAGAGTGTAATTTTTTTGATTGCAAATTTGAATATTTGAGGCTCAATCCTAAATTTTGTGTGATTTCTGATTTCTGATATAAACTTTTCTTGAAGCATCAAAGAGCTTGAGGAAAAAATAGTCATCATCGGGATATCCGTAGCCCTGCCGCCGTATAACATCATCAACTTAAGAATTAAAAACTGTTTTTTTGATTTGCAGAGTACTTA
>SAMEA3663026__coassemble_491_pt1 | contig 20315 bp, 14 predicted proteins | sample SAMEA3663026__metabat2_high_PE_017 | metagenome-assembled genome bin SAMEA3663026 (sample SAMEA3663026) | pig gut metagenome | biome: pig gut; feature: pig-associated habitat; material: faeces | place: France | collected 2012
TTAAGATGCGCGGTGAGTGGCTGGAATAACTTAGGCTAGAATTGACGGATACTTTAATTCCTGCAATAAATCCATATACAAGATTATCGTTTAAAAGATAATTATGGTCAATATCGTTTCGGTTTTATTTATCACACAAATAAAACAGGGACAGACCTCATTTTTAATATAAAAACGTTTAAAACCCGGGACACACCTCCATTCTCGAACTAACAAACCGCACATTGGAGTGAAAAAAAGGTTTAAAACAGGGACAGACCTCATTTTAAAAACATAAAACCCGGGACACATCTCTGCTTCTCGAACTAACAAATCGTTCATTGGAGTGTAAATTTTTCGTCCAAACCAGCGACAGGGATTGGAGGGGCGCGGAGCGGCCACTGGACTGAGCGAAGTGAAACGAAGCGAGGGAAGCGGCTGAAGCGATAGCGAAACCCCGCAAAGCCCGTTTTCTGCTTGCAGAAAGTCGCCAAAAAAAATATAGCAAAGTGAAGTTAGTCAGTCGCCTTCCGCCGTTCGCTAACCGCTCAGTCCTGACGGACCCACCTTCGGTGGCGGCTCCAGCCTCGGTGCGCTTTTTAGTTTAAAACCCTGCACTTTTTTTTGTAAGCTGGCGAAAACCCTTTCTCTAAACTTTATGAATTCCTTTTTCCGATAATCTGAAAAAAATATTTTCGAGGTGGAAAATGATTTACGGTTATATTCGTGTTAGTACTGACAAACAAACAGTTGAAAATCAAAGGTATGAAATCAACAGATTTATGAAAAGAACTGGCAAAAAAGTGGACAAATGGATTGAAGAAACTATTAGCGGGACTGTGAAGCCTGAAAACAGGGATTTGGGGAAACTTTTGCAGAATGCGAAAAAAGATGATGTGATTATCTGCTCGGAACTTTCTCGGCTGGGACGCAGCATGTTTATGATTATGTCGATTTTGAATATTTTGATGGACCACGGAATTAAAGTTTATACTGTAAAGGAAAATTACAGGCTTGGAGATGACCTTCCAAGCAAGGTTCTGGCGTTTGCATTTAGTATTTCAGCCGAAATTGAAAGAGCTTTAATTTCGCAGCGGACAACAGAAGCTTTGAAACGTAAAAAATCTGAAGGTGTGGTACTCGGTCACCCTAAAGGCAAGAAAAACAGTCATCACAAACTGGACGGAAAAGAAGCTGCTGTCAGAAAAATGCTTGCTGAAGGATATACAAAAGTCCTCATCAGTCAGCAGCTTGGAGTTTCTGTTTCAACGCTGTATTTGTTTTTAAGGGAAAAGGGGATTAAAACTCTTTGAGTTGAGCAAAAAAAACAGCACGCTTTGTAACAAAGCGTGCTGTCATGTATTTAGATTAAACAAAAATTAGAAATTGATACCTGTTTCGAAAGAAATCTTGAAAGTTGTTTTTTCAGCATCTTTCTTTGTAGTGAACCCAAGATCTGGAGTTACTTTCCAAGAAGCAGCACCTACATTTCCAGAAACTTCTACACCAAAGTTTCCTGCAAAGTAGTTATTCTTAACTTCTTTAACGTTAATTGTTTTTGCATTTTCATTTGCTTTAGCTGTTTCTTTTTTAGATTCGTCTAAATCAATGTCATGTGCAAAAAGATCTGCTGACTTGAAGTAAGCTTTCAAACCAATGTTGCTGATTTTGTAAGAAGCAGAAACTTCTAAACCAAGTTTAAATTCTGCTGGTAAACTATAACTAATAGCTTCGTTTTCAATTGGGAATGTTACAAATTCAACTGTTGCTGGTACACATACAGCCCATCCTAAAGCATCGATATTTCCGCCTGCAGAAACTGTAGCTAAAAGTTTATTAAGTCTTTCCTGAGATGTAAAGATTTTATCTGTAAAATGGTTTTTGCCCGACTGATTATACTGGAAACCTACAGTACCAACCAAGTCTACTACATCAGCAATTTTTCCACTGTAACCTGCACCAATTTTGAATGAGTTGAAGTTTACACTTTTTCCGTCTTTGTCAGTTCCGTTGTTGAAATCTGCAACCACAGCTACATTACCAAAATCAGCAGCATAAGCAGCTTTCAAACCGAATTCACCGATTTTAGCAGAAGTATCTTTGTTAGCTTTTTCTACAAATTTTGGAACAAAGTTCAAGTTGAATGTCAAACCATTGATAGAATATTCAACACCATAACCTTTACCTACGTCGGCAACAGCATGAGCTTCATAACCATTGTATTTATCACCAAAAAGACCAAGACCATTTTCCATGAAAGAAAGTTTAAGTCCTTCCATTGGTTTGAACCATACATTGAATGCACCAAATTTAACAGCATCACCATCACCCCAGTATTTTACACCACCACCAGCAACATCAGATGAACACTGCAAGCTGAAAAGTGTTGCATAATCAGCAGTTTTGTTGTTATTTAATGAATCTAATACTACAACTTTACCAGCTGTATCAGATTCAAAAAGTGTTGATGATAAACCAGCACTAGCTGAAACATCAGCAGCAAATACGCTAGCAGCCAAAACAGCAGCTGCGCTTAAAATTCCAACGATTTTTTTCATTCGAAAAAATCCTCCGTTTTATTCGGAAAAAAATTGGGGAATTTCGGCTAAATTTGGTTATAATTTTTTGTTATATTTTTGTTTTATGTTCATTTTGTGTGAAAAAATTATTAAAATCGTTTTAAAATAAACAAAATTATACTTGACATTATATAAGTAAAAAAGGATAATAACTATATGAAGAAGATTGAAATATTAGATTCCACTTTACGTGATGGTGCACAGGGTGAGGGTGTTAGTTTTTCTGTAAAGGATAAAATTTATATCTGTCAGGCTTTGGACGAACTTGGCATTGATTTTATTGAGGCTGGTAATCCTGGATCAAATCCTAAGGATATGGAATTTTTTACAGAAATTCACAATGTAAAACTTAATCATTCAAAGCTTTGTGCATTTGGTTCTACACGACGTGCAGGAATTTCTTGTCAAGATGATCAAAATCTGCAAAGTTTGATTGCTGCAAATACGGATTATATCGTAATTTTTGGTAAATCTTGGACTTTTCAAGTTACGGATGTTCTAAAAACGACGCTTGAAGAAAATCTTTTAATGATTAAGGAGTCTTGTGAATATTTATGTTCCCATAATAAGCATGTTTTTTACGATGCCGAGCATTTTTTTACTGCTTATTTTGAAAATCCTGATTATGCATTAAAAACTTTACAGGCGGCTGTTGATGGAGGTGCAGAACTTCTCTGTCTTTGTGAAACAAAAGGCGGTTTTATGATTGATGATTGCCGAAAAGTTGTACATGAGGTAGTTCAGCGTTTTGGTAATCGTGTAAAAATTGGAATTCATACTCATAATGATTGTGGATTAGCTGTTGCAAATTCATTAATTGCTGTTCAGGAAGGAGCTTCCCATGTTCAAGGAGTTTTATTGGGCTTTGGAGAAAGAACTGGAAATGCAAATTTGTCTACCATTATTGCTGATTTACAATTGAAGATGAATTATCAATGTATTCCTTCAGAAAAGATGAAAAATCTTACTTCAATTTGCAAGAGAGTGGCAGAGATTACAAATATCAGCATGAATTCGCAAATGCCGTTTGTTGGTTCAAGTGCTTTTGCACATAAGGCTGGAATGCATATTGATGCCGTTTTGAAGAATCCTATGGCTTATGAGCATATTTCTCCAGAAGAAGTAGGAAATTCTCGTGTTTTCTTGATGAGTGAAGTTGCAGGTCGAAGTACTGTAATCGAAAAAATTCAAAAATTTGCTCCAGAAATTAAAAAAACTGATAAGGTTGTAGCTGAGATTATTCAGCAAGTAAAAAATCTTGAGGCAAAAGGGTATCAATTTGAAGGAGCAGATGGAAGTTTTGAATTGCTGGTTAAAAAGATTACTGGAAAGTATTCACCATTTTTTAAACTTCATTACTATCAGACTACTGGTTCAAATCCGCGTCCTGAAGAAGGTGTATGCTGTTGTGCTCAACTTAAAGTGGAAGTTGACGGACAGATTGAGATTACAGCAGGAGAAGGTGATGGTCCTGTAAATGCTTTGGATATTGCTCTTCGAAAAGCTCTAGAAAAGTTCTATCCTGTAGTTTCGAAATTCCGACTTGAGGATTATAAAGTTCGTGTTGTTGATGGAAAATCTGCAACTGCAGCTAAAGTTCGTGTAATAATTGAAAGTTCTGATGGCGAATCTTCATGGACAACTATTGGAGTTTCTTGTGACGTAATTGAAGCTTCATGGATAGCTCTTGTTGATTCTTTTGAATATCAATTAAGTAAAGGTTTATAAAAGTAATTTTACTGATTGATGAAAAATGATTCTGGTATTATTCGGTTTGAGAAAAAAATGCGTCTAAAAATCTAGAGGAAACTGGATAAAAACTAGAGGAAAATTATTTGAAAAAAAAGGAAAGTTGTGTTATCCTTAATAGAATAAATATTAAATTAGAAAAATAGGAAAATAAAATGAATAAAAAAATTGCTTTGATTCTAGGTGATGGAATTGGTCCTGATGTTGTATCTGAAGCTGTGAAAATCTTAAATAAAGTTGCTGAGATTTATGGACATCAGTTTTCTTATGAAAATGTTATAGCTGGGGGCTCAGCTATTGATAAATTTGGACATCCACTTCCTGATGAACAGTTAAAAATCTGTCTTAATTCTGATGCTGTTTTGCTTGGAGCAGTAGGTGGTCCAAAATGGGATAATGTAGAACCTGCTTTGCGTCCAGAAAAGGGATTGTTGGGATTAAGAGGCGGTATGAAAGTTTTTGCAAATCTTCGTCCTGCTGTTATTTTTCCTCAACTTAAAGCGGCTTGTCCTTTGAAAGATGAAATCATAGAGGATGGTCTGGATATTTTGATTGTTCGTGAACTTACAGGTGGAATTTACTTTGGTGACAGAGGTTTTTCAGAAGATGGTCAAACTGCTTGGGACACAGAAAAATATTCAACATATGAAATCGAGAGAATCTTAAAGATTGCGTTTGAATCAGCAAAAAATCGACGAAAAAAGGTTACTGTTGTTGATAAAGCGAATATTTTGAATTCATCAAGATTATGGCGTTCTGTGGCTGAAAAAATGCACAAAGATTATTCTGATATCGAATTGAATTTCTTGTATATCGATAATGCAGCAATGCAAATTGTTAGAAATCCGAGTCAATTTGATGTTATTGCTACTTCAAATATGTTTGGCGATATTCTTTCAGATGAAGCAAGTCAGATTACTGGTTCAATTGGTATGCTTGCATCTGCATCTTTGGGTGATGGTACAGGTCCTGGTCTTTACGAGCCAATTCATGGTTCGGCACCTGATATTGCAGGAAAAAATCTTGCAAATCCTTTGGCAACAATTCTTTCTGCTGCTATGCTTTTACGTTATGATTTTAAACTTGAGCAGGAAGCACGCTCAATTGAAAATGCAGTGAACGAAGTTTTGAATCAAGGATATAGAACTGGAGATATTGCTGGCAATGTTGAGTATGTGAAATCAATTGGTAAACTTGTTGGAACTAAAGAAATGGGCGATTTAGTTGCATCAAATATTAAGAAATAAATAGAAAGGGAAATATGAAAAAAAGAGTTTTGATTTTGTTATCTTCCATATTAGTTCATAATATGATTTTCTCTGCATCGTCATCTTTATACGATCAAGATTTTTCTATAAAGGTGACTGTTCCATCAACTGAAAGTAAACTTGTTACTTCTCCTCAGCCTTTTGATAAGAATCTTACTTCTGTGGAATTAACAAAAAAAATGGGAAATGGAATTAATCTTGGGAATACTCTTGAAGCATACAGAGGGTATAATCAATCTACAAAACGAGCTCCTTCTTCTTATGAAACTCTTTGGGGGCAGCCTGAAGCTCAACCTCGTCATTTTGAAGGTTTTGCAAGAGCAGGTTTTAAATCTGTAAGAATTCCAATTGCTTGGACAAATATGATGGATTATGAGCATGGAAATTTTACGATTGCACCTGCTATGCTTGACAGAGTAGAAGAAGTTGTAAATATGGCTTTGGATGCTGGGTTATATGTTGTAATTAACGATCATTGGGACGGCGGATGGTGGGGACTTTTTGGTTCTGCCGACAAATCACATCGTGAAATGGCTGTGAAAATGTATAAATCAATGTGGCTTCAAATTGCAAATAGATTCAAAAATTATTCTGATAAACTGATTTTCGAAGGCGGAAACGAAGAACATGGTGATGGATTTAATCTTGAAACTGTTTTTTCAAATAAAAAGAAAGGCATTTTATCGGATAATCAGAAATATGATTGTGCAAATCAAGTAAATCAATGTTTTGTTGATGTAATTCGATCTACAGGTTCTAATAATCAGTATAGATTTTTATTAATACCTGGTTTTAATACTGATATTGATAAAACTTCGCATCAAAGTAGATTTGTCATGCCTAAAGATTCTGCGTCAAATAAACTTATGATTTCAGTTCATTATTATACACCTTCTGATTATTGTATTCTGTCTGAAGATGCAAGTTGGGCAAAAGTAAAAATGAACTGGGGTTCAGATTATGAAAAAAAGGTCATGTCAACAAATTTTGAAAAAATGAAAGAATTTGTTGATAAAGGATATGGCGTCGTAATAGGTGAATATGGTGTTGCATTAACAAAAAGTTATAAAAAGAAAGATGGTACTGTAGAATGGCTTTCTTGTGTTTTGGAAAATTGTGACAGATTAAATTATTGCCCAATGTTATGGGATTGTAGCAGTCTATTTTCTAGAACGGGTAGGGTAGGTTTTAAAGAACCAGATGTAGCAGCAATATATAGTAATAGGGATTAATAAAAAAAGGAACTGTATCGGAATATGACTTATGGATTTATAAGGAAAAAAGGTTTGTTGTTTTCTCAAGATATGCTTAGTGTCATTGGTGTGGATGATACTTCAAGCGAATTTGTTGGAAAAATTCCTTATGGCCCAAAATCAATTGATGAGGATGTTTTTTCAGAATGTCCTTATGAACAACTTATTATTCCTGATTCTGTGGAAAGACTTGGAAATCATGTTTTAGAAAATTCGGTAGCTCTTGAACATGTAAAACTGCCTTCAGGTTTGAAAAAATTACCAGAATATTTATTTTCCGGTTGTAGAGCTCTTTGTTCTGTTACAATGCCAGTTGTAGTTGATGATTTTCCAGAAGGACTTTTTCAAAACTGTGAATCTCTGAAAGAAATTCCGTTTCGTGCAGGGTTGACAGTTTTGCACAGAAATGTTTTTAAAGGATGTACATCCATAAAGTCTCTGGTTGTTCCAGAAAGTGTAAAAAAAATTGAATCATTCGCCTGTGCCGATTGTGTTTCATTAGAAAGTTTGATTCTACCTTCGAAAATTGAATATATAGAAGACAATGCTTTTGAAAACTGTAATTCATTACGAAATATAAGAATTGACAGTGAAAATACAAATTATTTTATTTCTAGTGATGGAAATCTTTGTTCCAAAAAAGACAGCAGAATAATCATCAAGATTTCTAAAAAAGAAGAGCAAAAAGTTCAGTTTTTTGATGATGATTTAACTGATAGTGAAATTGAAACAGAATCGACTTCTGACTTAGAGATGAAAGGTGCTTTTTTTCTTTCTGATGAAGAAGTGTTTGAAGAAGATGATACTTTTTATAGTCTGGAAATCGGTGCCAATGATGAAGAAATGAATAATATAGAAGAAAATTATCAAAATAAACAAAATCTTTATAAAAATGAGGAAGTAAAAATGATTGATGAGAACAATGTTGATTCAATGTTAGCTGACATTATGGGTGAAAAAAAAGAAAGTGAAACAGCAGAAAATGTTTCTGTGAATCCACAGGAATTGGAAATTCTTTCTCATACTATGAGTGTTATGGAAGATTCTTCTCAGACAAGTAATTCTGCTGCAATTACTACTGATGAATTGGAAAAACTGTTTGCAAAGAGTGAAGAAAACACACTTGCATCTCAAAAAGCGCAAAGTGAAACAAATGAAATTGATCCTAAAATTAAGATTCTTGTAGATTCTGTAGAATTTGGAAAGATACTGACTTTTGAACCAAAGGATGAAAGTCCTGAAGATCCTGATTTGTTTGTTATTGCAGAAAAAACCATCACGGATGAAACAGGGTATAAGTGTTTTACTCCTAAGTTAATTTCATGTTGTAAAACTTTTGCCAGAATTCATGATTTTAAACATGTTGTTCTGCTTAATGGAATTCCATTTGCTAATGATGAATTTATGCAATTCTTCCATCATTATATTGTTAAAAAGAATGTAATTCTTGCTTGCGAAGCATCATCTCCTTCTGCTCTTTCAGATTATTGCAAAAAGGTATGTGAAGAAGCTAGAATCAGTTTAAATAGTGCAGAATTAAATGAGCAAAGAAAAAGAATTTCTATCAAAACTGATACATTAATAAAACTTGTAATTAAAGATAAATATGATTGCTAAAATTATCTAATATCGAGTTTTGGAGGATTTTATATAATGAAAAGTGATAATGCGAAAAAAGGAATTGCTCGTGCTCCTCATCGATCTTTGTTTTATGCGATGGGATATACTGATGAAGAATTGGAAAAACCTCTTGTAGGTGTTTGTTGTGCAAAAAATGAAATAATTCCTGGCCACATAGAATTGGATAGAATTGCTGAAGCTGTTAAAGCTGGAATTCGAATGGCTGGAGGTACACCTATCGAATTTCCTGCAATTGGCGTTTGTGACGGAATTGCTATGGGGCATGAAGGTATGAAATATTCTCTTGTAACAAGAGAACTAATTGCAGATTCAATAGAATGTGTTACAAAAGCTCATCAATTTGACGCATTAGTGATGATTCCAAATTGCGATAAAATAGTTCCTGGTATGCTTATGGCTGCAGCACGTCTAGATTTGCCAACAGTTTTCTGTTCTGGTGGACCTATGATGCCCGGTCATTTACCGTCGCATGAAGAAGGAAATCCATATTCTGATAAAAATCTTTCACTTACAGATATGTTTGAAGCTGTAGGTGCTGTTGCTTCTGGAAAAATAACAGAAAATCAATTAAAAGAAATGGAACAGATTGCCTGTCCTGGTTGTGGTGCTTGCTCTGGAATGTTTACTGCAAATTCTATGAACTGTCTTACAGAAGCAATTGGATTGGGGCTTCCTGGAAATGGTACTATCCCTGCTACAATGGGAAAAAGAATCGCACTTGCAAAACATGCCGGTATGAAAGTCATGGAACTTCTTGAAAAAAATATTACTGCTCGCTGTATGTTAACTCCAAAACATTTTGAAAATGCGCTTGCTGTTGATATGGCTTTGGGCTGTTCATCAAATACAATGTTGCATGTTCCTGCCATTGCACATGAAGCAGGATTATCAATTGATTTGCATAAAGTTAATGAAATTTCTAACAGAACTCCAAATCTCTGTCACTTAGCTCCTGCTGGGCATACATTTATGTGCCAGCTTGATGATGCAGGCGGTGTTCAGGCAGTATTAAAGGAACTTGCAAAAAAGAATCTGATTGATACTGGTTTGATGACAGTGACAGGAAAATCAATCGAGGAAAATATCAAAGATGTAAGAAATCGAAATCCTGAAATCATCAGACCTATTGAAAATCCATTCAGTGATAATGGCGGTATAGCAATTTTGTTTGGAAATTTGGCACCAAATGGAACTGTAGTAAAACGTTCTGCTTGTGCAAAAGAATTAATGCATCACACAGGACCTGCACGTGTATTTAACGATGAAAGTGAAGCTATGGATGCTGTTCAAAAACAGCAGATAAAAGCAGGTGATGTTGTTGTTATCAGATACGAAGGTCCAAAAGGTGGACCTGGAATGAGGGAAATGCTTGCAGTTACTGCAGCTCTTGCTGGTCAAGGTCTTGATAAACAGGTTGCGTTGATTACTGATGGACGCTTTAGTGGAGCTACTAGAGGTGCTTCTCTTGGACATTGTTCACCAGAAGCTGCTGATGGCGGACCAATTGCACTTGTTAAAGAGGGAGATTTAATTGAACTTGATATAAACAATTATAAAATCACTTTGAAAGTGAGCGATGATGAACTTGCAGAGCGAAAAAAGAATTGGAAAGCACCAGAACCAAAAGTAAAATCTGGTTATCTTGCACGTTATGCAAAACTTGTTTCAAGTGCTGATAAGGGTGCAATTCTTCAATAAAATTCATTATAAAATGGGGTGTCCCAAAAGTTTAGTCCATAGAGATTCCGATTGTTTCGGAATCTCTACGTGATATGCGTTGTGGATGCTGGAATTAATTCAACATTACTGAACTGATTAGACACCCCGTATTTATTATCAACTTTGTTTATGCAGATTTTGAAATTCTTTTTTTCATGAAAATTAAGAATCCAAAAAGCAAAACAATGCCAACCAACCAGGAAATGATTGCACTCAAAGCTGCACCTAGGTTTTGCGTTAGTCCAGCAACTATATATGATACAAAAGAAATGGATGCAACAGAAATAGCATAAGGAAGTTGTGTCGAAACATGGTTTACGTGATTACATTGTGCACCAGCACTTGCCATAATTGTTGTGTCGGAAATTGGTGAACAATGATCGCCACAAACAGCACCGGCCATGCAGGCAGAGATACAGATAATTCTTATTGTACCTTCAGGGAATGCAGCAATGCAGATTGGAATCAAAATTCCGAAAGTTCCCCATGATGTACCAGTTGCAAATGCAAGAAAACATGCAATGATGAAAATGATTGCAGGAAGGAACATTTTAAGACCTGCAGCTGAACCTTCAACAAGACCTGCTACATAAATTTTTGCACCAAGACTATCTGTCATTGATTTAAGTGTCCATGCCAAAGACAAAATCAAAATAGCTGGAACCATAGCTTTAAATCCTTCTGGTACGCATGATAAAGTATCAGAAAATTTCAAAACTTTGTGAATAGAATAGAAGATAATTGTAATGATCAATGCGCCAAACGAACCAAGTACAAGACCAACTGAAGCATCTGAATTAGAAAAAGCAGTTATCAAATTTAAATAACTTTCATTTGCAACTAGATTTCCGTCAACTTCCACCATTTTTGTGAAGAATCCGCCGGAATAAATCATGCCAACAACGCAAAGTACTATCAAAACTATTATTGGAAGAATCAAATCAATAACTTTACCTTTACTTGAAGGAGAATTGTCTTTGTTTTCAGATTTTTCTTCCATAATGGAAATTGCTTTTTCGTACTTCGACATGTTTCCAAACTCGAATCGCATGAAAACCATTGCAAACATCATTATAATAGTAAAGATTGCATAGAAATTGAATGGAATTGCTTTACAGAAAAGTTGAATTCCGTTTTCAGTTCCTGAAACAAATGCGGCAACTGCAGCAGCCCATGAAGAAATTGGAGCGATAATGCAGATTGGAGCAGCAGTGGAGTCAATCAGATATGCTAGTTTTTCTTTAGAAACTCCATATTTATCTGTTACTGGCTTCATAACTGAACCGACAGTAAGACAATTGAAATAATCATCAATAAAAATGAGAATACCAAGAATAATTGTGCAGATTTGTGCGCCAACTTTTGATTTTATATGTTCTTTTGCCCAATTACCAAAAGCGGCTGAACCACCAGCTTTGTTCATAAGGGTTACAAGAATTCCCAGAATTACAAGAAAAACAAGAATTCCGACATTATATGAATCTGATAACGAACCTACAAGACAGTCGCTGAAAACATGATTCATAAATCCAGAAAAACCTGAGGCAGTATCAATTGCAAAGAATATGCCACCTATAATGATTCCGATAAACAGAGAAGAATAAACTTCTTTGGTGCAAAGTGCAAGAACTATCGCAACTATTGCTGGTACCAGTGCCCAAAAAGTTCCATTTAAAACTAAATCCATCAAAAAACTCCTGAAGATTGAAAAGATTTATGTTATTTTTCGCTATAATATTGAAAGAATAACATAATACAAATTATATCATCAGTTTGGTGAAAATTGAAGATTAAAAATAAGATTTTAAAAAAAATTGTAAAATATCAAAGACGTGATGAATTATTTTGAGCGGAAAACAGGGGACAGACCTCAGTTGATAAGTAAAACGTTTCCCGAGTTTTTTAGCGTAGCGTTAAAAAAAACTCACAGCATGTGCTTAATGAAACTTGCATTGGTGTTTTAACCATATTGCACATGCAGGGACAGACCTTGTTCGAATTAAATTTTCACGAGCTTTAATGCAGTGTAAAAAAACTTACAGTTCTTCAGAATAAAAAATGAGTTGGTGTGAAAGTTTTTTTGAACGAGGCAGAACAAGCAAGGTCTGTCCCTGTTTTTACAAGAAATCTGATAAAGTGACGGATTTTACTTTTTTTATAAAAAATTGCTATATTTTTGCTATATTTATTGACAAAAACAACGATACACTTTATTCTATTATTAATTAAGTTTGACAAAAATAACAAAAAGTGTCATTTTGAAAAAATAAAAAAGGCAGCAAACAAAAAATTCAATTATCTGGCGAAAATCCTGCTTGAGCAAATTCTGCAAATCCAGAAAAAGAATTGACTGTCTTAACCAAATTAATTTTTTTTTTACGAGGTTTAAAATGAAGAAGTATGCGTTTTTATTTCCAGGTCAGGGAGCTCAGGTAACAGGAATGATAAAAGACCTTTGCGAGGCTTATCCTGAAGCTCAAAAAGTTGTTGACGATGTTACAAGAATTACTGGCGTTGATATGGCAAAATTGATGTGGGAATCTGAACAGACTTTCTTGAATCGCAGTGACAACAGTCAGCTTGCAATAACAACTGCTTCAATTGCCGTTATGAAAGTTTTGGAAACAAAAGGAATCAAACCTTCTGCTGCAATGGGATTTAGTCTAGGAGAATTTCCTGCTTTGTATGCAGCTGGTGTTTTGAGTTTTGAAGATGTTATCAATGTAGTATATCAACGTGGAAAAATAATGCAGGCAACTTGTGAAAATATTGCAGCAGCAAATGAAGGAAACCCTCCTGGAATGATGGCAGTTCTTGGACTTCCACCAGAAAAAGTAATTGAACTTGCAGATTCAATAAAAGACGCTTATGCAGCAAACCTGAACAGCAGTGTTCAGACTGTTGTTAGTGGAACTGCACAGGCTTTGGCAGAACTTGAAGGAAAAGCAAAAGAAGCTGGAGCTCGCAGAGCTTTGAAACTTGCAGTTGCAGGTCCTTTCCACTGTCCATTAATGCAGGAAGCAGCTGATAATTTTAAAAACGCTATTTCAGATGTTACATTCAATAATCCTTCTGAAATTTTGTTCAGTAATGTTACTGGAAAACAGGCTACAGATGGAAATGAAATCAAAGCAAATGCAGTTCTTCACCTTACAAATCCAGTTCGCTGGACAGATGAAGAAAAAGTTTTAGCTCAGATGATTGCTGATGATACTGAAAATGAATGGTGTTTGATTGAACCTGGTGTTGGTTCTGTTTTGGCAGGACTTTGGGCAAAAACACCATACGCTGAAGAAAGAAAATGTATAAGTGTTAATTCAGTAGAAACACTTGCAAACCTGTAATTATTTTCCGAAGGTGATTTAAATTAATCATCTTCAAAAAATTGTAAAAGGTTTGATTTTGAGTATTCATTTTAAACCGTGGCAAGGATTGTAAGGGCTGGCGAAGCCAGTTCCGAAGCGTAGCGAAGGAATGAAGGCGCTTTGACGCCGGAACCCTGAAAAGCCTGTTTTTTGCGAAGCAAAAAGCCACCCAAAAAAAACTTAGAATTCGACCTTTTTTTTATAAAATTATTTTGATTAAGAGGACAAAAATGGCATTGCTGGAAAATAAAAAAGCTTTAGTTACAGGTTCCAGTCGTGGAATTGGTAGAAAAATTGTAGAAAAATACCTTTCGGAAGGAGCTGAAGTTTGGGGATTATGTTCAAAACCAAGTGCGGCTCGTGAAGAACTGGAAAAACTTGCAGCAGAGAACAATACAAATTTTCACGAAATTTGTGCTGATGCTGGAAATCATGAAGAATTGAAAAATGTGATTACATCAGCTTTGGAAGAGGCGGGAAATTTTGACATTCTTGTAAATAATGCAGGAATTACAAAAGACACACTTTCATTCAGAATGAAACTCGAAGACTGGCAGAAAGTGCTTGATGTAAATTTGACAGCAGTTTTTGTTGTAAGTCAAATAGTTTCAAATGCCATGATAAAAGCCAGAAGCGGTTCTATCATCAATATGACAAGTATCGTTGGAATTCACGGTGGAGCAGGACAGGTAAATTATTCAGCATCAAAAGCTGGATTAATCGGATATACAAAATCTTTGGCAAAAGAAGTTGGTAGTCGTGGTGTGCGCGTAAATGCAATTGCGCCAGGTTATGTTGAAACAGATATGACAGCTGCTGTTAACGAAAAAGCAAGAGAAGCTTGGCTCACACAAATTCCGCTTAAACGTGCAGGTCAGCCAGAAGATATTGCAAACGCAGCATTATATCTTGGTTCAGATTTGTCAAGTTACGTTACTGCTCAAGTTTTGGGTGTAGACGGTGGAATGGGTGCATAAAAAGCACTTTTATTAATAGAAATAAAATAACCATTGGGAAAACAGAAATCTGACTTTCCTAAAAAATAAATCTAACGAGGAATAACAATGGAAAAAAGACGAGTTGTAATTACAGGTTTGGGAGCAATCACTCCAATCGGAAATTCACCAGAAGAATTTTGGGCAAACATCAAAGCTGGAAAAAGTGGTATCGCACCAATTACACAGTTTGATGCTTCTATAAATAAAGTTCACTATGCTGCCGAAGTAAAAAACTTTAATCCAGGCGATTATATGGATTCAAAAGATGCCCGTAAAATGGCTCGTTTTACACAATTTGGTGTGGCTGCAGCTAAACAGTGTCTTGATGATTCAGGATTGATGGGAAATGCAGAAGTTCTTGATGAAACTGGAGTAGTTCTTGGAGTTGGAATTGGCGGACTTGAAGTTACCGAAGCATCAGTTCTTTCAATGCAGAAACTGGGATTTGTAAAAACAAACCCAATGGCAATTCCACAGCTCATTCCAAACGAAGTGGGCGGAAACATTGCAATTAATTTTGGCTGTCACGGACCAGTTCAGTCAATTGCAACAGCTTGTTCTTCAGGAACAGATGCCTTAGGAGCAGCTTTCGATATGGTTCGTTCAGGACGTTGTGATACATGTCTTACAGGTGGTGCAGAAGCTACAATCTGTCAGTTTGGTGTAGTTGCTTTTGAAGTTTTGCATGCACTTTCTACAGGATTTGATGAAGATCCTACAAAAGCAAGCCGCCCATTTGATAAAAAAAGAAATGGATTTGTAATGGGCGAAGGTGCTTGTATCATGATGTTCGAAGAATATGAACACGCAAAAGCACGCGGAGCAAAAATCTACGCAGAAGTTGCAGGTTACGGTGCTTCTTGTGACGGTTACCACCTCACTTCACCAAATCCAGACGGAGTTTGCGGTTCAAAATGTATGACACGAGCATTAAAAGATGCCGGAATGGATCCTTCAGAAATCCAGTATTACAATGCACACGGAACTTCAACAAAAATCAACGACCCTTCAGAAACAAAGATGATTAAAATTGCATTCGGTGAAGAAAATGCCAGAAAACTCAAAATTTCTTCAACAAAATCAATGCACGGACACTGTCTTGGTGCCACAGGTGCAATCGAAGCAATGGCTTGTATCAAAGCAATTCAGGACAGCTTCGTTCCATGCACAAAAAATCTTGACGAAGTTGATGTAGAAGGCGGTTGCGATCTTGACTACGTTCCAAATCAGGGAATCGAAATGAACGTTGATGCAGCAATGTCGGCAACTTTCGGTTTTGGCGGTCATAACGGAGCAATTATTCTTAAAAAAGTAAAATAAAATAATGGGGGAGGGAGCCCCCTCCCTGGTTTCAGCCCTTCGGGCTTTCACCACCCACCCCAGCGGGGGCAAAAATTATTTTCCACATTGCCCCCGCAACGCCCCCAAATTCATAGAAGGAAAAAATTATGGCATTAACAACAGATATAAAATCACTTTTACCACATCGTGAACCATTTTTATTTGTAGATGCAATCATCAGTGCAGATGAAAAAGGTTGTGTTTGCGAACATACTTTCACAGAAAATGAATTCTTTTTTAAAGGTCATTTTCCAGAATATCCTGTAGTTCCAGGCGTAATTCTTTGCGAAACAATGGCACAGGCTGGAGGTGCAGCATTGCGCTATCAGGGAATTGTTCCAGCTGACGGACTTTTCTTTTTCGCTACTTTGGATAAAGTAAAGTTTAGAAATCAGGTGCGTCCCGGAGATAAAGTGCGCATGGAAATCACTTATCTTAGAACAAGCCCAAAAATGATAAAACAGGCAGGTAAAGCATACGTTGGCGACACTTTGTGTGCCGAAGCAGAATGGATGTGCCTTGTCGGTTCTGCAAACTAAAAACGCAAAAAAAATCAATGGGTGGAAATTTATCATAAAGTTTCCACTTATATAGAATTTTTTGCAAAATGAGATTATAATTACATTCAGGTGGGTTGTAATTGAACAGTTTTTTAAAAAAACGAAATGTAATTATTTTCTTTGTATTTTGTCTCTTTTGTCTGGTTGCAGTAATTTTCAGATATGCAAAACTAGCTATGATGCCGGTTGGTGCAATTGCACAGAATGAACCTTTAGTTGAACGAGGTTCCATTGTTGACAGGACTGGCTATCCTCTTGCCGTACAAACAAATTTTTATCATGTCGGCGTTACCCTGAAAGATTTACGTGAAAAAGACAAACTCACAGAAAAATTCATAAATGACATAAGCATCCCATTGGAATTGGATAAAAACTCACTTCGAACCATTTTGTCATCTTCCAAAAACTTTGTTTACATCAAAAAGAAAATAACACAGGAAGAATACGAAAATGTCAGAAAAATCACAGATGCTAAAAATTATAATTTTGTAAGTTACGAAAAAATTCCTGGAAGAACCTATCCAAATAATTCTCTGGCTTCTCAACTCATTGGTTATATGGGGGATGATGGAAAGGGTCTTGCCGGCATAGAATTTTCTCAGCAGCAGATTCTCGCTCCAGAAATTTCAGCCGAAATGATGGAAGAAATCAAAAATAATGAATTGGAAATTCCGCAGGGACGAAACATTTTTTTGAGCATAGACGCGAATCTTCAATATAAACTGGAAAAAATCTGTCACAGAGTGATGGATCAGACTCAGGCAGAATCAATGATGCTTGTTGCCTGCGATTCTAGAACTGGGGAAATTCTTTCATATATCGGTTTACCGTCTGCTGATTTAAACGAATATGGTTCATCTCCATTGGAAACAAAAATTGATTATCCTGCAATGACAGCTTACGAGCCTGGTTCGGTTTTCAAAATTTTTACTGTAGGAATTGTTTATGAAACTCACGGAATTTCTCCAAATGATTCCTTTTTATGCGATGGATTATACGAAAAACGCCTTCCTTCAGGAGCGTCCATCCGTCTTTCATGTTTGGATCATCACGGATGGTGTACTCCAAAGGACGGATTGCGTTATTCCTGCAACGATGTACTTTGTCAAATCAGCGATAGAATTTCCGAAGATGAGTTTATAGAAAGAATCAGACTTTTGGGATTTGGTTCCAAAACAGGTGTGGAATTGCCGGGTGAAACTTCAGGACTTGTAAAAGACCCTTCAAGTAAAACATGGTCTGCAAGGTCAAAACCTACAATTGCAATTGGTCAGGAAATAAGTGTGTCGGCACTGCAAATGGTTCAGGCTGCCACGGCTTATGCAAATGAAGGTGTGCCGCTTCAGCTGACGTTTATCCATAAAATCACAAATAAAGATGGTTCTGTTTTTTATGAAAATGAACCAAAATATAAAACAAGAGTTTTTTCAAAAAATACAGCAGATTACATTTTGAGCTGCATGGAAACGACTGCAAAAGCCGGAACTGGTTCTCGTGCTAATCTGAAAGATGTTGCAATTGGTGTAAAAACAGGAACTGCGCAGATGGCTGATAAAGTAAACGGAGGATACAGTTCTACAGATTTTCTTTCAAGTTGTATGGCAATTATTCCTATCGATGATCCTCATATAATTTTGTACATTGTTGTGCAAAAGGCGAAGGGGGAAACTTACGGTGGAAGAATTGTTGCTCCTGTCATTGGTGAGGCAGCTGATTTGATAGTGGATCATTTGGGAATAAGTCGCGGTGGAGCTGCATCTTTGGAACATAGCGGTGTCATCAAGATTTCGGGTTCAAATCAGATTGTTCTGGGCGAAACTGTTCCTGATTTTACTGGAAAGACTAGAAAAGATTTACTTCCGCTTTTGGAAAATCAAAATATCAAGTTGAATATAAATGGAAGCGGTTGGGTTACAAGTCAAAGTCCAGAACCTGGTACACCAATTTCGGAGAATATGGTAATTGAACTCAATCTGGAATAAAAATTTTTTATTATTTTCGAATAGATTTCCTCAATTTGCTGAAATTTTAAAGAAAGATTTTTCTATTTTGATTAGCAGATATTCAGCATCAGATTTTACTGTTCCCTTCTGGCAAATAAGTCAGGCAAAAAATGGGCAGCTTTCAGCTTTTGAAAATGGTGCTCGTCTTCATTCGTCATATAATCCGCAAAAAGAAGCTTTTAATGCGGTGAATACAGTGGAAGTAGCTCAAAAAGGCACAACTGTTTTTTATGGATTTGGATTGGGATATCATCTTGTGGAATGGAGTAAAATTTATAAAGATAAAAAACTGATTGTAATTGAACCAGAAATTGAACATTTTCTTGCTGCTCTTGCATTAACTGATTTATCTGAAGTTTTTAATGTAGAGAATTTGGTTTTTGCAGTAAACTGTCAGTGTGACCAGGTGATTTTGCTTTTGGAAAATGGTCAAAAAATCAGCATTGGTAATTCTGGTATTCTAGATTGTTTTTTCTTTGATATTCCTGCGTTTTCAAATCATGCAAAAGAATATTTCGAACAGCTGAAAACTCTTGTGAAACGAAATATTCAAAAAAATCAAATAAATACTGCAACTCTTCAAAAATTTGGAAAAAGATGGTGTAAAAATTCGTTTAAAAATATTTTTCAATATGCAAAATGCGAAGGAATCGGCATTTTTCGTGATAAAGCGCCTGATGATTTGCCATTTTTGATTGTTGGAGCGGGACCTTCGGTAAAAGAAATTATTCCACATCTATCGGAAATCAAATCAAAATGTATTATTGTATGTGTGGAAACTGTTTTGTGGGCTTTTGTAAAAGCTAATGTTGAACCTGATTTTGTAATTTTGACAGATCCTCAGTTTTGGGCGTATAAGCACATTGCATCTTTGAAGGCAAAAAAATCTTTTTTGATAACAGAAATTTCTGTTTATCCTCATGTTTTTAATTTTGAATGTAAAGATATTTTTTTGTGCAATTCACAATTCCCGATTGGAAATTACTTTGAAAGAAAAATGGGGATTATTGATAAATTAGGAGATTTGGGAACTGGCGGTTCAGTTGCAAGCTGTGCATGGAATTTTGCGAAATTTTGTGGTGCCAAAGAAATATTTACTGCAGGACTAGATTTTTCTTTTCCAGAAAAACAAACTCATATAAAAGGAAGTTCCGCAGAACAGACTTTTCATGCGGTTTCAAACAAAATTAATTCTGCAGAATATCAGACTGGAAAAATTCTTTTTAGTGCCGATACTTCTTTGGAAAATGCATTTGACGATACAAAAGTTTTGACTGATTCAAGAATGAAGATGTTTGCGTGGTGGTTTGAATCGAGAATTGCAAATTCTCCTGAAACAAAGAATTTTTCACTTTGTAAAAAAAGTCTTAAGATTCCAGGTTTTAGTTATATTCCGCTAAAAGATTTTCTTGGCAAAAATAATATCGAAGAAAAAAGAAATAAATTTTTATCAATTGCAGAAATAAATCAGAAAACAGGATGTAATGCAAAAAATATAAATATAATAGAAGAAATTATAAAAAAATTTCCAAATCAAGATTTTTTGCAGGAATTTCCGTTTTTAAAAGATTATTTGTAATATTTGTAAGGTCTGTCCCTGCACGTGCTGAAAGCTGGAATACCAATGAACGTTTTGTTGGCACGTGCTGTGAGTTTTGGCAGTGTTATACTGTTAAACTGGTAAGTGGAGAATTGCACTTTTTGCCAAAACTCAGTAACGCATTTGTTTTACAATTGAGGTCTGTCCTTGGCTCGTTTTGAAAATTTACACATCAACGAAAATTTTCTTCTAACGAGCCGAGAGTTTTTTAACGCTTCGCTAAAACTCGTGAATAATTATTTTAAAACAAGGTCTGTCCC
>SAMEA3663026__coassemble_521_pt1 | contig 18845 bp, 16 predicted proteins | sample SAMEA3663026__metabat2_high_PE_017 | metagenome-assembled genome bin SAMEA3663026 (sample SAMEA3663026) | pig gut metagenome | biome: pig gut; feature: pig-associated habitat; material: faeces | place: France | collected 2012
TCACTCCCTCGCGCCAACTTTTATGAAAATATTTTTTATAATGCGTTTGCCCTGGGTCAGTCCCTGGCTCGTGTTGAAAACTTGTACACAAACTTACATTTAGTTTGCACGAGCCTCGAGTTTTGGCAATTTTTTTGTCCTTTTTGAAAGTAAGGTCTCACTTATGCCAAAACTCAGTTCTTTTTTAGTTTAAAACGAGGCTTGCCCTCACTTTTTTTACAAGATTTTTTTGAGAGGTTTTGCAACTAACTGAACAACAGGACCTAAAAGAACCGACATTACTACAGAACCAATCACCGAACCTTGAATACCGTCTTTTGAAAAAAGGATCCCAAACAAAACTCCAATTCCAACAGCTGAGAAGTCAAAAAGCTGACGAACTATAAAATATGGAATTTTTGGAAGTGCATTTCCGATGATGGCTGGAAGTGCATCGTAAGGAGCAACTCCCATTTGTGCATTCATATAGATGGCTGCTACAATCACAAATAACAAAAGAGCCACTACAAAGAAAATTAGTTTTATGGTAATTCCACCGTTTGCAATAAAATCTGCAAGCCCAATGTTTGACCAAAGCCAGCGGCAAAAATCAACCACAAAACCAATTAGAATCATGTTTGCAAGAGTTCCAAAGCCTATCATCTGCGCTCCGAAAATAAGAACGAAAATAAACATAATTCCATAAGTGATGACTTCTGTGGGACCTAAGGAAAGCCCGATTACATGTGAAATGTTTAGATTCATAAAGCTTGCCGGGTCTGTCCCCCAACCAACTTCTACAAGAATAGAAACAAAAACACCCATAAGAAGTACTGCTGGGAGCATGAACGAAATTCTTTTTGCAAAATTTGGAACGATAAACTGTTTGAGTGAAAAATTGATTTTCATAATGATTCCTGTAAAAAAATTCCCATAATTTTTCATTTTATAATTTACAAAATAATTTAGGGAATTAACTAAAATTTTACTTGGAAAACGTGGCAAGGATAGAAAGGGCGGCGAAGCCGTTCCGAAGCGTAGCGAAGGAATGAAGCGCTAGCGCAACCCTGAATAGCCTGTTTGCGGTTTACCGCAAGCCACCCTTATAATCCTTAGTCTTCCATTTTTTTGTATTCTTCGAATTTTGTTAGAACCTCTGCATCTGGTTTTGTCAAAAGTGAAATAACAATTGTTACTACAAGACAAACGATGAAAGCTGGTAAAATTTCATAAAGTCCGAAGATTTTTGCAACTGATGCTGGAATATAATGCCAGACAACATCTGTGATACCGCCACAAATCAAACCTGCAATAGCACCTGGAGCAGTCGTACGTTTCCAGTAAAGTGAAAGAAGAATTAAAGGACCGAATGTTCCACCAAATCCTGACCAGGCAAATGATACGAGGTTAAAAATAGAAGATTTTGGATTTAACGAAAGAAGTAAGGCGATTAAAGCAATGAGGAAAACTGTAAATCGGCTTATAATCATAACTTCTTTTTCTTCTGCATTTTTTTTGATTAATCCTTTGAAAATGTCCTGGCTTACAGCTGATGATGCGGCAAGAAGCTGAGAGTCTGCTGTGGACATGGATGCGGCAAGAATTGCACAAAGGAATATTCCTGCGATGAAGGCCGGGTACATATTTTTCATTGTTTCTGAGAAAACTGTTTCTGCACTTACTGAATCAAGTGTGATTCCGAATTTTTTCAAATATACTGTACCCAGAGTTCCGATTAAAATAGCACCGATGTATGAAATAATCATCCAGATGATACCGATGCGTCGTGCTTTTCCTACTTCAGAATTTGAACGGATTCCCATGAAGCGCACGATGATGTGTGGCATTCCAAAATAACCGAGTCCCCATGCCAAAGCTGAAATTATACCCATTCCGTCAAAAGCTTTGAGTTCAGTTCCTGCTAACTCCTGAAAGTTTTTGAATACATTAATAGAATCGCCAACTCCACCGATTGAAAAAACTATAATCAATGTTGAAATGATGAATGCGATAAAAATTAATGAACCTTGTAAAAAGTCTGTTGTACAAACAGCTGTATATCCGCCTGTGATTGTATAACAAAGAATAACAACAAGACCAATTGCAAGTCCTGCATGATAGTTCAAACCAAAAACTGAATTGAAAAGTTTTGCACAAGCTACAAATCCAGAGGCTGTGTAGATTGTAAAGAACAATACAATAAAAATCACAGATACTATGGAAAGTATATGTGATTTGTCTTTAAATCTGTTTGACAGAAATTCTGGGATAGTAATTGAATCACCAAATGTGATGGAACATTTTCTCAGTGGTTTTGCAACAAAAAGCCAGCTTAAGTAAGTTCCCACAATGAGTCCGACAGCTGTCCAAATACTTTCTTGTACGCCGCCAAGATAACAAAGTCCTGGAAGTCCCATTAAAAGCCATGCTGATGAATCTGATGCTTCGGCTGAAAGTGCAGTTACCCATGGACCAACTTTTCGTCCACCCAAAAAGAAATCAGCAGAACTGTTGTTTTTGCTGGCATTTCTTAAACCTACGTAAATCATAATCCCAAGATAGATTACGAATGCTGCAATTTTTGCAATCATCTGTGCAGTCATTTTTCCTCCTATTAAACACCGCGTTAGCGGCGAGCCACGGATGGCGAGAATAAGTTTGCAACGCAAACTAGCGATAAAAATTACAGGGAAGTAATTTTTAGCAACCTCCTATTAAACACCGCGTTAGCGGTGAGCCGACATGTTTAAAAAAGATGTATTATTATACAGAATTTTTGCATAAAAATACAAGTGGAATTTTGATTTGTGTGAGGGGAAGAGATTTATGTAAAAACAGGGACAGACCTCACTTTTAAATCCTATATATCACTCTAAGTCAAGTCTATTGTTAATATCATCAAATTGTGTTATATTTTGTTTATGAAAGTTGCAATTTTTTTTGGTTCTAAATCTGATAAGGATACGATGAAAAAGGCTGCCGACGTTTTATATGAATTCGGTGTGGATTTTAAGGCATACATCATTTCGGCTCACAGAGCTGGAGTTTTGCTGAAAAAAACAGTTGAGCAGGTAGAAAAAGAAGGCTGTCAGGTGATTATTGCTGGTGCAGGTCTTGCTGCGGCTCTTCCAGGTGTGATTGCAGGTATGACTGTTCTGCCTGTGATTGGTGTTCCTCTTGAATGTGTTAGTGAAAAGTCAAATGGTCTTGGCGGAATGGACGCTTTGTTGAGCATTGTGCAGATGCCTCCTCAGATTCCTGTTGCAACTGTGGGCATTAATAGCGCAAAAAATGCTGCATATCTTGCTTTGCAGATTTTAGCTTTGCAGGATGCTGATTTGGCAAAAAAACTTAAGGATTTTAGAGCAAAACTTGCAGCTGATGCTGAAGCTTCCGGTCTTGATGTGAAGTTTTAATATAAATTTGGGGCGTTGCGGGGCGACCTGCGGCTTTTTTTGAAGATTTATTTTTTTTTGCATTGTTGCGAATGTTTGCCCCGCTAGAAGGGGTAGCGAGCAACGAAGTGCGAGCTAGGGGGAGACTTCCCCCTCCTAATATTTGTTTATTATTATAGAAAATATTTTTCAGGAGTTTTTTATGGCATCTTATAAAGAGTCTGGTGTTGATGTTGAAGAAGGTTATCGTGCTGTTAATAAATATAAAGAACATGCAAAAAGAACTGCAATTCCTGGTCTTTTGACTGGACTTGGAAGTTTTAACGGTATGTTTGAAGTACCTAAAGGAATGAAAAATCCTGTTATTGTAAGCGGTACTGACGGTGTTGGCACAAAACTTGATATTGCTTTTAAAATGAAAAAATATGACACGGTTGGTATTGACTGTGTTGCTATGAGTGTAAATGACATTCTCTGTTCAGGTGTGCAGACTTTGTTTTTCTTGGATTATGTTGCATGCGGAAAACTTGAAGCTGATGTTGCAGCTGACCTTGTAAAAGGTGTTGCTGACGGTTGTGTTGATACTGGCTGTGCTTTGCTTGGCGGTGAAACTGCCGAAATGCCTGATTTTTATGATGACGGCAAGTATGATTTGGCTGGTTTTGGTGTTGGCGTGGGCGAAAAATCTGAAATGATTACTGGTGAGAATATCAAAGACGGTGATGTTCTGATTGGTCTTTCATCTACTGGCGTTCATTCTAATGGTTTCAGTCTTGTGCGCAAACTCGTACAGAATTTTGATGATCCTTTTGTTTTGGACGGAAAAGATACTGGTAAAACTATTGGTGAAGTTCTTTTGACTCCAACCCGCATTTATGTAAAACCTGTAATGGAAGTTCTGGAAAAATTCCGCAAATCAGTGCATGGTATGGTTCATGTTACTGGAGGTGGTTTTTACGAAAATATTCCACGTATGTATCCTAAAGCTGAAAATGGCAAAAAGCAGCTTATTTCTGTTATTAAACGTGATAGCTGGGAAATTCCTCCTGTTTTTGGTGAACTTATTCGTCGCGGTGCTGATTTGGACAGTATTTATAACACTTTCAACATGGGAATTGGTTTTGTACTCGCTGTTAATGAAAAAGAAGCTGATGCTATTTTGGATATGTTTAACAGCAATGCCTCAAAATATCACAAAGATTATTGTCCTGATATGAAAGCTTATAAAATTGGTCGTGTTGAATATGCAAAAGGTGAAGTGAACGGCCAAAAAGATGCTGTGATTTTTGAATAATCCCGGCAAAAAAAAATTGCTTGATTTATTTCAGTATGATTTTCAGTATGATTTGGTGAGGAAAAATGAAATCTAAGGTTGCTGTTCTGGTAAGTGGCGGTGGTACTAATCTTCAGACTCTGATTGATTTTGAAAAAGAAAAGGGATGTGAATGTCCTTATGAAATTGCTGTGGTAATTAGTGACCATAGGGATGCTTTTGCTTTGCAAAGAGCTCAGAAGGCTGGTATTCCGGCAGCTGTGACTTCTCCTTTCAGTGTGATGGGAAAAGAAACGGCTCAGAATGCAACTCGGGATGAAAAACGTCTTGCTGTTTCGAATGCTATGCTTGAACAGTGTCAGAAATATGATGTTCAGATTGTTGTTGAAGCTGGTTGTCTTACTGTTTTGTCTGGTGATATTTTGAAAGTTTATGCAAACAAAATTATCAATCTGCATCCTGCTTTATTACCGAAGTTTGGTGGAGTAGGTATGTGGGGACATCATGTGCATGAAGCAGTTCTTGCAAGTGGTGAAAAAGAAAGTGGTTGTACTGTTCATCTGGTGAATGAAGTCTGTGATGGTGGCGAAATCCTTTTACAAAAAAAAGTTCCTGTTTTACCTGATGATACTCCTGATTCTCTTTATGCAAGAATTGCACCGAAAGAACATGAAGCTTTACTCGAAGGTCTTTTGCTTCTTTGTAATCGTCTGTAATATTAAAATTTGAATAACTTTATGAATACGCTTGTAAATACTACGCTCTGTTATATTCAGAAAGATGATTGTTATCTGATGCTTCATCGTGTAAAAAAGAAGAAGGATTATAACAAGGATAAATGGATTGGCATTGGCGGTAAGTTTGAAAATGGTGAAAGTCCTTTTGATTGTATCAAACGCGAAGTTCTAGAAGAAACCGGGCTTGTCTTGAATGAAGAAAAACTTGAATATCGGGGAATTGTTACTTTTGTCTGTAAGAATTCAGAAGCTCCAGATGGTTTGTTTACCGAGTTTATGCATATTTTCTGGTGCAATAGTTTTGACGGTTCGTTGATTTCCAGTGACAAATGTGATGAAGGTGTTCTGGAGTGGGTTCCAAAGAACAGATTGAATGATTTACCTCACTGGAAAGGTGATGAGATTTTTTTAGATTTGATTGAAAAACATGTTCCTTTTTTTTCGCTTAAACTGAACTATGATGAGAAAGGGAATCTTCTTGATTCAAAAATATCTTAGCCAGTTTTTCACAAGTTTTTTTCGCAGATTATTGTTCAGATTACTTGACAATTTTTTTACTTTTATCTATTATTTAAAATACTTTTATCTTTTTGACAGGAGGTTAATTCCAATGGATAGTTTTGTTTTTATTAGTAGTTTTAAGTTTGGACTTAATCTCCTTATGGTCGCAAGAGATTAAATCCTCGCTTAAAACTATATCCTCTTTTCGTCCACACTTCCTCGCAGTGTGATTATGTCGTGTTCGGTTCTGCCGAAAATCAGTTTATTTATTGTTTTTTTAAGAAATTGTGTCAGCTGAAAAGGTTTGATTGCAGTGTTTTTCCTTTTGGATAAATTATCTGTAAACAAAATGATTTTTTTGTGCTCAATCATTTTGTGTTTTATGCTTTTCTGGCACTTTTCCAGGTTGCAATTCTATTGATGTACTTTTTTGGGATAATTGTCGGGTAGAATTTGCTTTTTTGTGTTCGGAGTATTATCTAAAATGAAAGAAAAAACTGAAAAACTGCATTTATCGCGTTATATCAGGCGATATGCGTTTTTGTATTTGATTGCTGTGTTTGCTATGGTCAGTGGAACTGTTTTGGACATGATTTTTCCAATGATTATGCAGCATATTGTTGATGATGTTTTGGTTGCCCGCAAAATGGAGGTTTTTAGCGGACTTTTGCTTGCTGTGCTGTCGGTGGGCGTAGGAAGATTTATTTTTCAATATGTAAAAGAGTTTTTGTGCGATGTCTGTGGAAGTAGAATTGCTTCTGAAGTACGCATCAATCTTTTTCAGAAAATTCAAAGTCTTTCGGCAAACTTTTTTGATGGAATAAACAGCGGTGAATTGATGAGCCGTGTAAAAGATGACGTAGACCGCATTTGGGATATCACAGCGTATATGGGCATTTTGATGGCAGAAGTTTTTGTGCGCGTTGTATCAACAATTTACTTTATGATTAAAATAAACTGGATGCTTGCAATCCTGCCGATTCTGGGAATGTTTGCTGCTGGTGTCATTGCAATTATGATGGAAAACCGTCTGGATAATCTGTATGGCGAACTTGCACAGAAAAATTCTGAATTGAACAATACGGCTGCTGAAAATCTTTCGGGTGTAAGAACTGTAAAGGCTTTTGCAAAAGAAGGTTTTGAGATTGCTAAATTTCATAAACACAATCAAAAATATTATGAATTGAATATTGATTTAAGTCGCGTTTTTGTTAAATTCAATCCTATGATTCAGATGATTGGGCGTGCTTTGAATGTACTGATTATTTTCTTGGGCGGTCTTATGGTTATAAAAGGAAATCCTTTTGGGAAAAACCTTTCGATTGGAGAACTTACTGCTCTTGTTTCTTATGTTGGTAACATGATTTGGCCGATGGAAATGCTTGGCTGGCTTACAAATGGTTTTTCAAGTGCAAAAGCTTCGTTGAAGCGAATTGACAAAATTTATGCTGAAACTCCAAATATTCAGGATAAATCGGCTTTGGAAGATTCTGGTTTTGATGATGAAGATTTGAAGTCGGCTTTGTTCACAAGTGATGATTTGTGCGGAAATATCAGTTTTGAGAATGTCTGCTATGAGTCAGGTGAGCGGGAGATTTTGCATGATGTAAGTTTTGATGTAAAAGCTGGGCAAACGCTTGGAATTATGGGAGCTACTGGTTCTGGAAAAACTACTATCATTAATCTTTTGAAACGAATGTATGATGCAACTTCGGGTATTATCAAGATGGACGGAACTGATATTAAAGAAATTCCGCTTCCTGTTTTGAGAAGGTCGATTGCGTGTGTTATGCAGGATATTTTTCTGTTCAGTGATACGATTGATGGAAATATCCGTTTGGGTTCTAAGGAAACTATGACAAAAGCTCAGGTGCGGATGGCTCTGGAAAAATCTCATTCTGCTGAATTTGTGGATAAAATGGAAGAAAAAGAAGAAACTGTTATTGGTGAGCGTGGTGTTGGTTTGAGCGGCGGACAAAAGCAGCGCATTACGATTGCACGTGCTCTTGCCAGAAAAACTCCTGTGCTTGTTCTTGATGATTCTACTTCGGCACTTGATACTGAAACTGAACTGGAAATTCAGCATGTTCTGGCTGAACTTTCAGGTATGACTAAAATTATTATTGCTCATAGAATTAGTGCGGTGCGGAATGCTGATAAAATCATTGTGCTTGATAAAGGAAAAATCGTGGAAGAAGGTACGCACGAACAGCTTCTTTTGAAAAACGGTTTATACAAAGAAACTTACGATTCACAGTATTGATTTTGATGAAGAAAATGTTAAAAAAGTGTTGATTTGGTTTGAAAGGATGTAAATGGTGAGCGCTGGGAACCCCTGCGAAGCAGTCCCCGAAGGGGATGAGCGGTAGCGAAGGGTGGACATAGCGTCCCCGAAGGGGCATCTCAGATTATTAAAGGGAGAAGTATGAATAGTTTTAAACAAGATGAACAGCTGGTTAAAAAGTCGAATTTTGAGACGATGCCGAGGTTGTTTAAATATCTTTTGAATTATAAGGGAAAAATTGCCGGCGTTTTTGCGTGTATGGCGGTTGGGACTACGGTTGATTTGATTAATCCTCTTTTGTGTGAACGTGCGATTGACCGTTATATTATGAAGGCTCAGATTCCGGGGCTTGTGAGAATTATCATTTTGAGTGCGGTGATTAATATTCTGGCTGTGCTTGCTATGAAAATCCGTATGATTTTGATGGCTAAAACGAGTAATAAGGTTATCCAGAATTTGAGGCAGGAGCTTTATAATCATATTCAGTCGCTTGACCTTGCTTTTTTTGATTCTCGGCCGTCTGGGAAGATTCTTGCTAGGATTATTGGGGATACGAACTCGCTGAAAGATATTATCGAAAATGCGGTTACGACGTTGATTCCAAATATGGTGACTGTTGTGGCTGTTATGGTGATTATGTTTGTGAAAAATTGGCGGTTGACGCTTGCTTCGTTGTGTACGCTGCCTCTTTTGATTGGTGGTGTGATTTTGATTTCATCGATGGCGGAAAAGCACTGGAAGGCGAAAAGGCAGAAATCTTCGAATATGAATGCGTTTATTAATGAGGATTTGTCGGGAATCAAGGTTATTCAGAGTTTTAGAGCGGAAGATGAAACTGATAAGACTTTTCAGCAGCTTGTGTGGGCGGACAGAAGTGAGTTTATTAAGGCTGTAAGATGGTGTGATGCTTTTGGTTCGTGGATTGATATCTGCTGGGGTGTTGGAACTCTCATGATGTATTATGTGGGGGTAAAGGTTCTTGGTATTGAAAATGTTTCGATTGGAACTTACATTGCGTTTGGAACTTACATTGGTATGTTCTGGCAGCCGATTATGAATTTGAGTAATTTTTATAATCAGTTTGTGAATGCGGCTAGTGGTGCTGAGCGTATTTTTGAAATCATTGATACGAAGGCTGCTGTAAAAAGTGCTGTTGATGCTCCGAAAATGCCTATGATAAAAGGTAATGTGCAGTTTAAAAATGTTACTTTTGGGTATGAAGAGAATGTGAAGGTTCTGAAAAATGTGGATTTTGACGTGAAGTCGGGCGAAACTATTGCGCTTGTTGGTCCAACTGGAGCTGGAAAATCTACTGTTGTGAATCTGGTGAGTCGTTTTTACGATGTGGATGACGGCTGCATTTTGATTGACGGAACTGATATCCGAAGTGTGCAGCTTGATTCGTTGCGTACACAAATGGGAATTATGACGCAGGATAATTATATTTTTAGCGGAACGATTCGTGAGAATATTATGTATGGTAAGCTTGATGCTTCTGAGGAGGAAATGATTGCGGCCAGTAAGGCGGTGCATGCTGATGATTTTATCAGAAATCTGAAGGATGGTTATGATACAAAACTTACTGCGCGAGGCGGTGAACTTTCTAACGGTCAGAGGCAACTCGTAGCTTTTGCAAGAACTATGCTTTCGAATCCTAAGATTTTGATTTTGGATGAAGCTACTTCAAGTATCGACACTAAAACTGAGATTTTAGTTCAGGCGGGAATTGCTAGTATGCTTAAGGGAAGAACAAGTTTTGTAATTGCGCATCGTTTGTCGACTATTCAAAATGCTGACAGGATTTTTGTTATTGATAAGGGCGGCATTTTGGAAAGCGGTACTCCAGCTGAACTGATGGAAAAAAAAGGTGCTTACTATAACCTGCGCCAAGCTCAATTTGGCGTGAATTAATGGATTGTGTCAGTTGATTTTGTTTAATAAGGGACATTAAAATGGGGACAGACCTTTGTTTTTGATTAAGGTCTGTCCCTGTTTTTATGTACGTCTTTTTTGTTGAGGTCTGTCCCCATTTTAAAAACACATTCCTGTGCCAACATAATTGTTTTTTCTCTGATTTTTTGGTACTTTAAAATATGCTTTTTTAGAAACAAAAAGCCAACCTACACCCTAAAAATATAAAATCAAAACCCGGCATTTGCCCATTCATTTTGAAGGATTTTTTATGGAAAATAACATATTAAATGACATATTAATAGAAGAAAAAACTCCACATTCAGGTTTTGTTGCCATCATCGGCCGTCCAAGTGCTGGAAAATCGACATTTTTGAACACAGCCTGCCAGGAAGAAGTGAGCATAGTTTCGCCAGTTCCACAAACAACACGAAACGCAATCAAAGGAATCGTAAATACATCGTACGGGCAACTCGTATTTATCGATACACCAGGTTATCATGATTCCGAAAAAAAACTGAATCTTCGACTAAAAAACGTGACAGAAAATCAGCTCGACGATATCGATGGCGTACTTTACATTATCGATTCTACACGCGAAATTGGCGAAGAAGAACAGCACACAGCCGCTTTACTGAAAAATCTACAGCAGAAAACAGTCGTAGCCATAAATAAAACAGATTTGCCCACATCAAAATGCGAAAAAGCTCAGAAATTCATCAAAGAAAATCTTCCTCTCATCGACAGTTCCTGCGTTTTTGAAATTTCAGCACAAAAAGACATAGGAATTAACGAAGTATTAAAGGCTTTGTACCAAAAAGTGCCTGAAAATCCTCCGATTTATGATGAAGAACTCTACACCGACCAAAACCTTTCATTCAGAATCTGCGAAATAATTCGTGGCGAAGCAATAAACAGACTAGAACAGGAAATTCCGCATGCAGTTTACGTCGAAGTTGCAGATGTAGAACACAGAAACGAAGGAAAAAAACTTTGGATTCGAGCATTTTTGTGCGTAGAACGCGACAGCCAGAAAGGAATAGTTATCGGTAAAAATGCATCCAAAATCAAAGAAATCCGCATGGCAGCCATCAAAAAACTCAGCCAGATTTACATTCAAAAAATCGACCTTGATTTGCAGGTAAAAGTCGACAAAAACTGGCGCCAGCGCGATTACACACTCAACAAACTCATTCCGAAAAATTAACAGAATCAAATTGATAATTTTTTTTGGTTAGATTATTTTTTTTATTAGCAGAATTCAGTCAGTCAGTCGCCTTTCACAGCTCGCTAACGCTCGGTCACTGGCTGTGACTGTGTCCCGTACTGAATATTTTAACTTCAACGTAAGTTTGATTTGCACCTCCCCACAGCCAGTGACTCACGCTCCGCGTGCCTGTTCAAGCCTCGGTGCGCTGTTCAACTTAAAACCCTGCAGAAAGCAGCTTCGCTGCCACAGTCAACTGGCGAACTAGTTTGGACTGAAAACTAACCCACCAAAATAAAAACATTTTGTAAAACCTCAAATTTCAGCTGGATTTGCAGTTTAAAAAGGGGACAGACCTTGATTTACGCTAAAACTCGTAAATCAAGATCTGTCCCTTTTTTCATCCCCCAAAAACATAAAGTTTTTTCCAATATTTTTTCTTGTAAACTACTTGTTTTTTCACTATACTTTAATTATGGATATTTCTTTTAAAACTAAGGGTGTTTGCGCCCAGATGATTCATTTCACAAAAAACGATGACGGCTCGGTTACTAATATCAGTTTTGATGGTGGCTGCAACGGAAATCTTAAAGCGATTGCAAAACTGTGCGATGGCATGCAGGCTGATGAAATTATCAAAAAGCTTGCTGGCAATACTTGTGGTTTCAAATCTACTAGTTGTGCGGATCAGTTTGCAAAAGCACTCAGCGAAAACTAAGTCTATAAATTGAGGTAATTTTTTATGGCACTTGAATGTGGTATTGTTGGTCTTCCAAATGTTGGAAAGTCTACTATTTTTTCGGCTCTGACTTCGGCTCCTGCCAGTGCAGAGAATTTTCCTTTTTGTACAATCGATCCAAATATTGGTATTGTTGATTTGCCTGATGAAAGACTTGATTTTTTGGCAAGTAAACATAATCCCAAGAAAAAAACTCCTGCCGCTGTAAAATTTGTGGATATTGCAGGTTTGATAAAAGGGGCAAGTCAGGGCGAAGGTCTTGGTAATAAATTTCTTGCAAATATTCGTGAATGCTCAGTAATTGCTCATGTTGTGCGATGTTTTGATAATCCTGATATCATGCACGTTCGCGACAATGCAAATGAAGCTGCTCCAATTGACCCAGAAAGTGATATTCTTACTATTAACTGGGAATTGTGTCAGGCTGATTTAAACACTATCGAAACTCGTCAAGATAAAGTTACACGTGCTGTACGTTCTTTGGGAAAAGAAGAAGAAAAAAAATATGCTCCATGGCAGAGTGCTGTAAATAAAATTAAACCGCTTTTGCAAGATGGAAAATGTGCCCGCACTGCTGATTTGACTGATGATGAAAAAGCTGCCGTTTATGACATGTTCCTTTTAACTATGAAACCAACTCTGTACGTTGCAAATGTTGATGAAGATTCTGTTGCTGAAGGCACAAATAAATATGTTGAAATTGTAAAGAAATATGCTGACGAAGAAAAATCTGAAGTTGTTGTGATTTGCGGTAAATTTGAAGCTGATTTGGCAGAAATCGAAGATCCTCAGGATAAAAAAGATTTTATGGAAAGCGTTGGTTTGAAGGAAAGTGGACTTGCTGTTTTGGCTCGCAAAGCTTATCACCTGATGGGATTGCGTACGTTCTTTACTGGCGGTCCTGATGAATGTCGTGCCTGGACTATTCATAGTGGTGACAAAGCTCCTCGTGCTGCTGGTGTTATTCACACAGATTTTGAAAAAGGTTTTATCCGTGCTGAAGCTTATACAATAGAAGATTTACGTCAGTATGGTGATGAGGCTGCTATTAAAGCGGCTGGAAAATATCGTCAGGAAGGTAAAGAATACGTTGTGCAGGATGGAGATGTTCTTTTCTTTAAGTTTAATGTTTAATCTGTTTGTGGATAACAAAATTTAGAGAATTTTGGGTTGCGGGTTTAAACTGCGGCAAGGATAGGAAGAGCGCCGAAGGCGGCCACTGGACTGAGCGAAGCGAGGGAAGCGGCTGGAGCGATAGCGGAACTCTGGATAGCCTGTTTTTGTGAAGCGTGTTTTGTTTTTTTGTTTTTGTTTGAAAGTTTTAAGTATTTTTTCGATTTTGAGGAAATCTGGAAGAACTGAGAAGCGAAACAAAAGCCGCCCGAATTCTAAAGAAGATTAATTTTGCATAGATTGTATTTGGATGTGAAAACTTCCATAGATTTTTAGGAGAAGTAAAAATGAAGTGGATTATTCTTGCAATTGCGGTTGTGATGTATCTTCTTGTGATTTTGTTTCAGGAAAAAAAGGTGATTATGACGACTGCGGCTGCTGTGATTACTGTGATTTTGGGTTTTATGTTCGGCGGAAAGGTGTTTTTGCAAACTCAGTCGGCTGGAAATCTTTTTTATCACATTTTTTTCGAGTTGATTAACTGGAATATTTTGATGATTTATGTCGGCAGCATGATTATTGCGTCGCTTTTTATTTATTCGAAGGTGCCTGCCCGCATTGCTGATTTTCTTGTGCAGCATTCTCCGAACACGGGTATTGCTGTTATTTTGATTTTGGCGATGACCGGTATTATTTCGATTTTTGTGGAAAATGTTGCGACTGTTCTGGTGATGGCTCCGATTGCGCTTGCTCTTTCCAAAAAACTTAAACTGAATCCTGTGCCTTTTATGATTGGTCTTGCTGTCATGTCGAATCTGGAAGGAACGGCTACGCTGGTGGGTGACCCTCCAAGTATGATTTTTGCAAGTTATGCCGGCTACAATTTTAATGATTTCTTTGTGCATCAGGGTAAACTTTCGATTTTCTTTATTATTCAGGCTGGAATGATTGCAGGCTGTATTTTCTTCTATTTTATTTTTGGCCGCGTAAAGGAAAAAGCTTTGATTGAAAAGGAATCTGTCGTTTCGACTGTGCCGTTCTGGCTTTTGATTATTATGATTTTCGGGCTGGCTGTGATTTCTTTTTTGAGTACTGAGCTTGGATATGGTTCTGGTTGTTTTGTACTTGGGCTTGGTTTGATTGGTCTGCTTTGGTACAGATTTAGTCAAAAAAAATCTGGTAAAGAAGTGTGGACTCTTGTGAAGGAACTTGACTGGGAAACTATCGGATTTTTGATGGGGATTTTTGTGGTGGTTGGTGCTATCAGCGAAACTGGTTTGCTGAATGATTTTTCTTCATGGCTTGCACGAATCACAAATGGTAATAAACTTGCAGGTTTTATTTTGATTCTGCTTTTTTCTGTTATCATTTCAGGTTTTGTGGACAATGTTCCATACATTATCGTGATGCTGCCTGTTGCTGGTGGGCTTGCTCAAAACATCGGTATTTCTAAAGAACTGTTTATGTTTGCGCTGCTGGTTGGTTCGTGTCTTGGTGGTAATTTGACTCCGTTCGGGGCTTCGGCAAACATTGTTTCTATGGGTATTCTCAAAAAAGAAGGTTATCCGATTAAGTTTGGCGGTTTCTTGAAGATTAGTGCGCCTTTTACTGTGATTACCACTTCTGCAGCTGCACTTTTGCTTTGGTTCCTTTGGGCTTAATTTTTATGATTTTAAAATAAAATTTTCTAAACTTTTTTTTATTCACTCCGACAATTAAGGTGTAAAGAAAAAATACCAAATCTTTTACTTTTTTGTAATTCTTTAGGGAGTGAATAGAATGGCTACTTCAATTGGTTACATTAATGCTTTCTCTTATTCGAGTACTATTTCTAATGGTGGTGCTTCTGGTAAACTTTATGTTCCTGTGAGTCGTTCTTCACTTATCTATTCTAATTTTGATCATGTTTCTGGAGTTGCTGTAAAAACAGGTCAACAAGGTGTTTCTATCAGTAAAATCAGGATTTTGAATTCGCTGATTGATAGGCTTGCTTCGATTAAAAATGAGCCTAAAAAGTCAGTTCAAGATATTTCTGATAAGCAGGCTGATGCTCTCATCAAAAATTACCAGAAACAAATCAGTCAGGCAATGCAGACTCCTTATATTGTTAATGGAGCGAAAACATTGCCCGGTGAATTATTCCAGATTCAGGCATAGGAATTTTTGACTAATTTTTACTGGATTTTCTTTCCGTCGCTGAATGCTGTCCCCACAATTTTTCCTAATTCTATGTATTTGTGATTTACACTGTCGTAGGTGATTGGACGCAATTTTGCAGGGTCAATTTTACCGTCTGTCAAAATTGATTCGTCTGCACTTACGTTTATGATGTTTGCAACGGTGCAGCCTGTTGTCTGGTCGTAACTAACCAATTCACATTCAAGGCACATTGGCAGTTCGTTGATTACAGGTGCATCTACAAATTCTGATTTTGTGGCTGTAAATCCTGCTTTAGAAAATTTGTCTGGAACTTTGTTTGCGCTCACAATTCCAACATAGTCACATTCTGTAACATGAGAAGCATCTGCCATGCTCACAGTGAATGCTTTTTTTTGTAAAATGTTTTTTGAAGTTTTGTGTTCTGGCGAAATGCAAATTCCAATTTGATTTGTATCATGAATTCCACCCCAGGCAGCATTCATTGCATCAACATTGCCATTTTCATCATAAGTTGCAATTATGAAGACTGGCATAGGGTACAAAACAGTTTGTTTACCAAAATTCTTTTTCATTTTTTTCTCCTATTAAAAACTCCGTGTTAGCGGCGAGCCATGGATGGCGAGAATAGGTTTGCAACGCAAACTAGTGATAAAAATTACAGGGAAGTAATTTTTATCAACTTCTATAAGAAAGTTGTTATTTTGAGAATATTATAATTAATCTGAAAGATTAAGACAATGCGTATTGTGAGGTGAAATTAATTTGAGGTGTGTCCCCAACTCGTGTGAAAAAGGGGACACACCTTGTTTTTAAACACCTTTTAATTGAGTTTTGGCTCGAGTGCCGAAATCTTTATTGGAACTTTCATTTTTTTACATAAAGTTTTTCTACTTGAAATTATACCTGCCAAAACTCACGGCTCGTGCAAGCAGATCTCGTTTGGTGTTTATGTTTTTTGCACGAGCCAGGGACAGACCTTGAATTTATTACCATCCATCTACGTTTTGTCATAAAAAAATCTGGTTTATTTTTTCTGTTTATTTTTTCATAAAAGAAGTTTATAATAATTTTATTGGAATATAGTCTGTTTATTTTTAAGGCGGTTTTTTATGGACGATTTTAGTATTGCTGCAATCTTTTCTGATAATATGGTTTTGCAGAGAAACAGGTGTGTCAGTTTTTTTGGTGAAGCAAAAGGTGATTTTTGCGTATCCGTTTCTATTTTTGATAAAAAAGGCGATGTTCTCTCTCAAAATAAATGTTTTTCTCAAGACGGAAAATGGATTTGCAGACTGGAACCTTTGACAGCACAAGATGATTGTAAAGTTGCAATCAGTGCGACAAATTCTTTATCTGATTCTTCCAATAATTCATCAAATGCTGCTAACTCTGTCAAACTTATAGAAAAAACTTTTTCAAACGTAAGCATTGGTGAAGTTTGGCTTGCAGGTGGACAGAGTAATATGGAATTTGAACTTCAAAATTGCACGGAAGGTCCTGATGAAATACAAAATCAAAAAGATGATCCAAATGTGCGTTTTTATTACACAAATAAAATTGCATGGAAAGATGAGCATTTTTTTGAGGCAGAAAAAAATACTTGCTGGCAGACTTGGGAAAGCGATGGTAAAAAATCATGGTCGGCTGTCGGTTATTTTTTTGCGAAAAAACTTGCCAAGGATTTGGGATGTACTGTTGGCGTGATTGGATGCAACTGGGGCGGAACTTCTGCAAGTACTTGGATGAATAAAAAATATCTTTCGGTAGATGAAGACTTGCGTTCTTATATAACTGAGCAGGAAGAAGCAACTGCAGGAAAATCTATCGAACAGCAGATAAAAGAATATGAAGAATACGAAAAAGCTTACAGCGAGTGGGATAAAAAATATGCAGTTCTCTGGCAGGAAAAACCAGGAATATCATGGGAACAGGCTGAAAAAATTCTTGGAAAAAATCCTTGGCCGGGTCCAAAATCGTGTAAAAATCCATATCGTCCAACTGGACTTTACGATTGCATGCTTTCACGCATCACTCCTTACACTTTACAGGGTGTAATTTGGTATCAAGGTGAAAGTGATGACCACAAACCTCAAATGTATGCAAAACTTTTTGGTACGATGATTCAAAATTGGCGTGAAGATTTTGATAATCCTGAACTTCCGTTTATCTTCGTGCAGCTTCCAGAACATCGCTATGAGCAGGATAAAGATTTTAAACATTGGTGTTTGATTCGCGAAGCTCAGCTGAAAATCCATCAAACTGTCAAAAATGCATGGATGACTTGTGCAATGGGCTTAGGTCAATACAGCGATATTCATCCGCGTGCAAAAAAAGTACTGGCGGAACGTATGGAGCAAAATGCACTTTCGAATGTTTACAAAATGATTCCTCCTCAAAATGTACTTTCACCGATATTGAAAGATTATCTTGCAAAAGACGGAAAAATCACATTGATATTTGAAAATGCTGATTCTGGATTTTACGTTTATGATGATTCTCAAACTCTCGAAAATTACAAAAAATTGGAGCAGATTCAAGGAAATACAGTTTCAGATGATTTTACTGGATTCGAAATTGCTGGAAAAGACGGTGTTTATTATCCTGCAAAATTTGCTTTCGGTGGTACAGATTCGCAATTGAACACGATTACTTTGTGCAGCAGCAAAGTTCCATATCCTGTTTTTGCAAGATACGCATGGTACAACTATGGTCCATCCCCGATTTTTGGAAAAAATGGACTTCCGCTTTCGCCATTTAGAACTTCCACAAAGGATGGAGCAACGGCAAGTCAGCATGCGGAAATTCAACAGATTATGACCTGCAGTTAGGAAATAAATCTGAAACGCACAATATTTTGGTTTTTGTTTTTTCTGATTTCTCTTGTTTATTGTTTTGGGCAGCCTGTTCCTGGTTCCTATTATGATTTTTTGGAAGCCACAAAAGATATGGAAGCAGGACATCCCAAAAATAAACTGATTATTTATCGCCCACAGAACAATGGAGAAATCAATGAAGTTCGCTGTTATCTGCAGCTTCTAGACGAAAACGAAAATGATGTGACTTTTTCTGCCTGCACTGCAAAATATGAATGGATAGAAAATCATCATGACACAGGTTCATCTTACAGTTTGCAGCAGATATTTTCATTATCGCAACAAAAAACAACCCTTTATGATTATAAAAAATCATATTTTTTGAGCGGTTCCATGGCTATGCATCTGACCATAAAACCAGGGAAATATAAAATCCTTTTTTATACGCCTGTAGACAATCAGAATAATTTTTCGTACAGCATTGAAGGTACACGACCTTTTGAATGGAAATCGAACATTTTTGAATACGACACAGAAAATCCAGCCAAAGTAATTTTTGTTTCCCCAGTAGTCAACGAAAACGGCTTTTACAACGGCAGTTGGCACATAGACAGCAAATCACCAAAATATTTTAAAAACACGTAACTATTCAGCACCTAAAATCTAAAACAAAGAGCCGGTGTTTCTATAAAAGCTAGCCTAACAGCTTCAAAAGCATTGACACCGTGCTTTC